>OKQJ01000374.1_pt1 | contig 12903 bp, 14 predicted proteins | sample 1614171 | NCBI WGS metagenome assembly OKQJ01 (sample SAMN04436911, study PRJEB24849) | human gut metagenome | biome: human gut; feature: NICU; material: stool | host: Homo sapiens | place: USA: Saint Louis, MO | collected 2012-05-30 | reverse complement strand
GAAATTGCGCAAAAGGACTTCCACATGATCGATGTCTTCAAGGTAGGCTTTTGACAGACGGGCGTTTCACACATACAGAGCTACTGGATCCGCCGCCGCGTCCTCATATCGTTTCATGCGTTCATTGGAGAACCAGTCTCGTAGGTCCTTGAGCGTGACTTGCGTTACATCGGTCATGAGACCTATAATATTTGATGCAAGGCCCCGTGAAAGTCACTCATGCGAAACATCATGAAACTCCGGGGTCATCGTATATCCTCGCGCGTGATGGGCGAAACCCGATTCGGCGCCTGTATGTGCGCCGCCCGTGTGCATCTCAAACCCCTCGGCGACGTGTATCGCGACGAACTTGTACGCCGCGATACCGCTGAGGAACGGCTGACCGGAGAGCAATGAGGTGCCCGGCCATCATGTCATGCGATTGCCTGACATGATGTTGTACTTGTGTCTGCGATCGGATCAAATAGAATGGCATAAGTGCCGTCATGAAGCCGGAACTCAAGGAAGACGGGGCGATCGCCATGGCAAAGTCCGATGATGACGAGTCAGTGCGGGAACGCGGTGCCCAACGGCCGGTCGCCGTACTGCTGTCCGTATCCGTCGCGTTGCAGGCGCTCGCTTTTGCGATTCCGGGAGATGCCCTGAGTCTGCTCTGTCGAGCCGTCGGCGTGCTGCTGTTGATCGTGGCGTTGCTCGTATCGCTGAAAGGCGGCGCCAATGGAAAGCCCTTCCTTGCCGTAGGGATCGGCGCAGTTGCGGGCTTGGCGGCTATTGCTTCAGTGATCACGCTCCTGTAGCCCGCGCTGCTGCGTGCCGCCGCAATCCGACTCTTCGGTGGGTCGCCTGAGTGTGCATCACCGGGCCGACTGACCGGTTATCGGCATCCGGGGAGGCGTTTCAGTCCGTCGCATTGATGCCGGACGAGGGGAGAGCCGCCCTGGCTGTCTGCGGGGATGGGTTTCGTTCGGCCTGTGTCCTCTATGGGGGACGTGTGTCCCGGCCGGTGTCCCCCTAGGGGGGCGGATGGACCGTGATCCGTTGCCTTCCGTTGCGGTTTGGCGTTGTCTTGAATGGTCAACGAATAACGTGGCATTCAAGGAGATGCGATATGAGCGTTCCGCAATATGTGACACATCTGGCGGATACGGCCGACGACGCGGTGCTGACGCGTGGGCTGGTGAAACAGTATGGCGGTTTCCGTGTGGTGAACGGGTTGAATCTGAATGTGCCGGCGCATGGCGTGTATGGTCTGCTGGGGCCGAACGGCGCGGGCAAGTCCACGACGATGAAGCTGCTGCTCGGCCTGACCTCGGCCACGGGCGGCGACATGTGGATGCTGGGCGAGAAGGTGGACGGCCGGCACCGGTTGCAGCCGGGGCGTGTGGGTTCGCTGATCGAGGGGCCGAGCTTTTACCCGGGCCTGTCCGGTCTGGACAACTGCCGTATGGTGGCCGACTATCTGAACCTGCCGTATTCGGCCGCGCCGGCGATCCTGAAACGGGTCGGCCTGGCCGGTCACGAGGACAAGAAGGCGAAGGACTATTCGCTGGGCATGAAGCAGCGGCTCGGCATCGCGATGGCGTTGATATCGCAGCCCGAGCTGCTGCTGTTGGACGAGCCGACGAACGGGTTGGACGCCGAGGCCGTGGTCGAGGTGCGCGAGATGATCATGGGTCTGAGCCGCGAGCAGGGCATCACGGTGATCATCAGCAGCCATATCCTTTCCGAGATCGAGAAGATGGCGCCGGTCGTGGGCATCATCGCCTCCGGGCGCCTGCTGTATCAGGGTTCGCTCGATAGTCTGCGCGAGGAGGGGCATATCGACCTGAGGGTTTCGGACGCGAAGCTGGCGGCGGCGATGCTGGGCTCGGATCGGATCGACTACCGGTGGCTGCCGGACAGGGATGGCGGAGTGCTGCGTCTGCCGGAACTGCCGGACCAGCGGATCGGCGCCCTGGTCACGCAACTGGTCGGCCAGGGTGTCGCGGTCTATCGTGTCGCCTCTGAGCGCAAGACGCTGGAGCAGGCGTTCCTCGAACTGATCGAGAGCCCGCGGAACCACGAACCCGCGTCGCATCCGACGCAGGGCGCGGCGGTTTCCGGTGCCGTGCCGCGGCCCGCGCGCGCATCCTCGCGCCAATCGTCGCCTGCCGTGGGGCGGGCGGCGTTCGTTCCGGCGAACGGAGGCGCACGATGAGCGGCATGATCGCGTACGCGGGATCGCGTCGCATATCTCGTCCCCGTGTGAAGAGCGGCGATCCGTTCACCTTGGCGCGTATGGAGTTGTTGAAGGTGCGGGGGTCGTCGTTCTGGTGGATGTGGCTGGGCATGGTCCTGCTGGTATCGGCGTGGGCCGGCATGGCGTTCGCGAAACGCGCCGGCAGCCCCACCCCGGCGTTGCGGTCGATTGCGTTGTCCGACGGCGAGGTCTATCAGATCGTGAGCCTCCTGGCCCCGATTCTGGCGGCCCTGTTGACCAGCCGCATCGCCGTGTTGGAGACCACGGAACGCATGAATGTGAAATGGCTGTCGTTCGGCCAGTCGGACGCGGCCCGGTTCGTCGGCAAGCTTATCGTCGCCGGCGCCGCCGTCGGCGTCTGCTTCCTCATCCCCCTGTTGTGGGTTCCATTGGTGGCCAAGACCCTTGGTTTCACGGCGGCGGGCTCGTTCACGGCGCTGCTGTGGGTGCCGGCATCGGTCGGTTTTCTGTCCGCGATGGCCACGAGCGCGGTCCAGCTGATGCTCTCGATGGTGATCGACCGTCAGGCCATCGGCTTGGGAATCGGCGTGATCGCCGGCGTGCTGGCCTCCGGCCTGGGAGCGATGAACAAGCCGGCATTGGGCTGGCTGTTCCCGGCCGGCCTGAGTTCGGCCGCAAGCCCGTTCGTCAAATCGGTGGACGCGGACGGCAACGCCGCGATGCTGCTCGCCGCACGCCCGTGGATGCTCGTCATCGCCGCGGCCGTGGCGTTCCTCGGTTGGACGCTGGTCTCGGTGGCCGTGGTCAAGGTGAAGGAGTCAAGACGATGACGCGCGCAAACACGATGAATCCGGCAATGAACCATGCGATGCCCCGCACGCATGCGGCACCGCGCCGCAAACCGTCCGTGTGGGCGGCGTTCCGGTGGGAGTCGCGCAAGGCAGGCAACCTGTGGTATTGGATCGTGACCGTCCTGTTCGACGCGATCGGCATGTTCAACGGGTGGAGCCAGTACGCCGGCTACCAGGCGGAGTTCGCCAGGCAGGGCGTGACCTGGGCGGCGATCTGGGGTCAGGCGATCCTCCTGCCGAGCATGGTGTTCATGCCGGTGCTCGTGGCCGCGTTCGCCGCGCAGGTCGAAGCCAACGAGCATCGAGGCCGCAACTGGCAGCGCCTGAACGCCACCGGCACCGTGAACGCGGCGATCGCCGGCAAGATGCTGCACGGTCTGATGGCCTCGTTCCTCACCGTCCTCGTGTTCGAGGCCGAGTTCATCCTCGTCGGACGCCTCGCCGCCGGTTTCGATCCGGCGCGACTCGGCCCGTTCCTGCTGCGCGGCATCCCGTTGACGCTGTCGGTGTGGGCGATCATGACGCTCACGCAGGCGGTGAGCGCGAAGGCGGAATCGTTCGCGGGCACGATGAGCGTGATGATGGTCCTGACCATCGGCGGCTGCACCCTGAGCCTGGCCGCGCCCGCCGTCGCCCAGCTGTATCCGCTCGCCCTGATCACCAGCGCCTCCGCCGCCCGCGACCTCGCCGATGTCGCCAGCCCGGCTTCCATGCTCGTCTCGACGATCGCCGCCGCCGTCTGGGTCGCCGTCAGCGCCCTGATCTTCCGCCGGCTCGCCGAACGAGCCATCTGACGCTTCCCTCCGCCGCTTTCGACGCCAGCTCCTTTCAGCGGGGAGTCGGATTGCAAACCTTGTCTCCCTCGCTGAGGGGGGCGTCCCGATGCGGCATCCATATGTATCGAAAGGTTTCATCATGCGCACCATCACCAACCGACGCGGCGAACGGGTCATACGTCTGCCGCATCGCGTCATCGCCGTCCTCCTCGCGGTTTTCGCCGCGATCATGCTCGCCGGCTGCTCGACCGGCATCGGCGTGTCCGGAGACAAGGACCTCAAGGGCGCGCGCACCACGGGCAACGACTCCTACACGGGTGTCTACCAGGCCGACTACGACAAGTTCACCGGCGAGGAGACCGTGTTCGGCGGCACCGGCAAGGAGACCTCCATCCACCTGACCGGTACCATCGAGAACATGTCCGGCATCGGCAAAATCCTTGTGGCCAACGGCAGCGACGCGAAGCGAGCCGTGCCCGTCACGGATGGCGCAATCGATCAGACCTATGACGTCGAAGGCACCAGCTTCTATGTCTACGTGACCGGCGACCAATTCACCGGAACCGTGAATCTCACCTCCAAGGAGCAATAGAATGGTCGACGGTGCATCGAGGGGGAGAGGAGCGGAATGGCGGAGGAGACCAAACCGGGAAGCGTCATATGGAACGCGTTCGCCGGCCCATTCGGCGGACTGGCCAAGTTCTGGCGGTCGAGTTCGGTCGCGCGCATGGCCGTGCCGGTGCTGTGCCTGTGCTACGACGTGATGATGCTCACCCGGATCGTATTCGCGGGACCGGGAGCCGATCCCCAGGCCGGCGTGCTGACACGCCAGCCGTGGGGGCTGCCCCTGATGGTCGTATTGTGCCTCATCTCAGTGGGGGCGCTGCTGGTACGTCTGCGTCGTCCGTTCGTCGCGGCCTGCGTGGTGTGCGCCGCATACCTGTGCGCCGCGCTGTTCGGCATGGAAGCGTACATGGCATTGCCCATGCTGTTCGCCCTGTACTCGTGCACGCTGCTTTGCGTCCCGTCGCTCCTGGTCGTGGGCATCGCCGCGAACGCGGCCGTACTCGTTTCCGGAGCCCTGCTGCACATGCGTACGTCGGTGGAACCGTGGGCGATTCTGCTGCCGATGGCGTTCCTCGATGCCTCGGTCATCGCTCTTGGCCTGTGCTCGCGCGGCATCCGCGAACGACGCGAGGCCAAGGCCGTGATCGAGGATCAGCGCAGACGCGGCGTTGAACTGGAACGTCAGCGTGACGAGGCTCGCCGTCGCACCGACATCGCCGCCGAACTGCACGACAGCGTTGGCCATGACCTGACCGCCATCATCGCGCTCACCGAAGGATTGGGGGGCATGAGCGGCGACCCGCAGATCGACGAGGCCATCGCCACGGTCAACGAGCTCGCCCGCAGCGGTCTCGCCGACACCCGCCAAGCCGTATGCGCCCTGCAGAATCCCGATGCCAGTCCGGTCATGGATCGCGGCCATTCCACGTTCAGCCAGTTGCATACGTGGAATGACGTCGCGCCGATTCTCAGCCATGCCAAGCAGCTCGGATTCATCGTCGCGCATACGGAAACCGGGTACAGACCCGACGACCCCCGGCAAGCGGATCTGTGCTTCACGGTGACCCGCGAGGCCGTCACCAACGCCATCCGCCACGCCCGTAATCTGCGCCGCATCGTCATCTCATGGGACCATGCGGACAACGGATCCCTGACCGTGATCGTCAGAGACGATGGGGCCAGCGGCAATCCGGAACAGCACGATGGAGCGAACGACGCCGCTACCGGCACCGGCATGGGTCTGAACAGGCTAGGCGAACTGGTCGCGGCCGCAGGCGGCTCGTTCGAGGCGGGGCCGGACAACATGGGCTATATGCTCAAGGCGGTGATGCCATCTATGCAATCCGGTAGAGGAAACGGTAATGGTCGGCATGAAGCAAACGGAAACACCACGAACGAGGAGCCGCAGACATGATCAACGTGATGATCGTGGACGATCAACGAGCTGCACGCATGGGCTTCGCGCTCATGCTGCGCAAGGATCCCGCCCTGACCATGATCGCCCAGGCGGCCAACGGGCGCGAGGCCGTCGACGCGATCGCCCTGCTCGAGGCGCAGGGCAAGCCGCTGCCCGACGTGATCCTCATGGACGTGCGCATGCCCGTCATGGACGGCATCGATGCGACCGGTGAGATCACGCGTCGCTGGCCGGCCGTCAAGGTCGTGATCCTGACCACCTATGACCAGGACTCCTACGCCTTCGGTGCCTTAAGCGCCGGGGCGTCGGGCTTCCTGCTCAAGGACGTGCGCACCGCCGACCTGTGCAAGGCGATCCATGCGGTCGCGGCCGGTGATGCGATTCTTACGCCCCGCGTCACCGGCGAGGTCATCCGCCGTGCCATCCCCGTCAACGCCGGCCGCGCCGATGATGAACGTGCCACGCTGCGCTCCCGATTCGATGCGTTGGGGCCGCGCGAGCTGGAGATCGCCGCACTGGTCGCCGACGGATTGGACAACGCGGAAATCGCCGATCGGCTCGGCATCCAACCTGATTCTGTGAAGAAGACCGTCACCCGCATCCTCTCCAAACTCGATGCCAAAACCCGCGTCAACATCGCCGTGATGTGGTACAAAGCCGGTTTGGGCGGGACCTTGTGAGCGAATACGTATTTGGTTCTGAGGTTCTGTGCGGCGTATGCAAATCATTGTTGCATATTGCGCGCTTGCGTATGGGGGCAGCTGGCCTGAGCCGATGCGGTCTTCTGGTGCCATGCTGGATTATCGACGACGGCATTGATATTAGGATGTTCTCATCATGCTGGCCCACGTTTGGGGTGAGGAGAGCATTCGAGCCAAAGACTTGGATCATCCGTGGCATATGATGGGCGCTCCCCTGATTACCGGTGCTCCGGACTCCATTCGCCGTGCTCTCGTAAGACTCAAGCCAGGGCGCAAGGAAACTGCACTGGCATGATATGGTACCGCGGTTCAAAGATGAGGTCATTGGAGAGCCGGAGACAATAGAATCATTTCATATCAGTGTTGTCGGTGAGCGCATGGCGCATATGAAGGACGAGCGTGCACGCCGCAAATGCATGGAACGTCTGCTTCCTATCTTGGAAGAGTATGGCATTGAACCATTGGTTTTGGAGACGCAAATAATACACGAACTTACGATGAGAGATGCCGAGCGGCTGATTGCGGGGGTGCGTTGATCTATCCGAAGTGTGCATTGACATAATCTACTTTGTATCGTAAAGTGTATTATGTCCACAAAGTTCACTGGATGATCAAGGAGACATTATGGACGCGAAGGGGAAGCCGCGCGGCGGCAGCGAATCCATTCAGGACGCCCGGGAGGCGTTGCGCATCATCGAGCATCAGTCGGGGCGCGTCGACCGCGTGTTCCGCGTGTTCGACTGGGCGTTCTGCGTGATATGGGGCATCGATTGGCTGGTCGCCTACGGCATGCTGAGCGTGGGGATCAGAATGGGCGGCGGCAAGATGCCGGCATGGGCGTTCGCCGTCTTCGGCGGGGTTCTGCTGGTCGGCATCACCGCCTCGATCGTCGTTGGCGTCAGCACGAGACGAGGATATCAATCCGGTGCCGGCGAGATGCGGATGGGGGCGATCTATGGCTGGACGTGGTGCCTGTCGTTCGGACTCGGCATGTCATCGCTTGGCGTGGCCGTCGGCCGGCTCGGCCTGTCCGACAATGCCGCCGCGGTGCTGTACAACATCGTCGTCCCGTTGATCACCGGAACCCTGTATATGGCCGGTGCGGCGATATGGCGAGATCTGTCGCAGCTGATCGTGGGCGTATGGATGCTGGTGCTCGCGTTCGCGGCGGCGTTTCTCAGCGGGGTCATGGGCTATGCCATGCTCTCCCTGCTGGGCGGCGGCGCCATGCTCCTGATGGGCGTATGGGCGCTGGTCTTCGGCCGGCGGAACAAGACCTTCGCCGCGCTGATGCAGGGGAGCCGTCAATGAGTGACGAACTCGATCCTCTGATCCATGCCACGTCACGGCTGCGGATCATGACCACGCTGGCCTCGCTGAACGATGATATGACGATCTCGTTCGCCAAACTCGCCGATCTGCTCGACATGACGCCGGGCAATCTCTCCGTGCACCTGACCAAGCTGGAACAAGCCGGGTACGTGCGTATCGAGAAGACCTTCGAAGGCCGCAAGCCCGCCACCTATGCGGCGATCACCCCGGAAGGGCGAACGGCCTTCGACCGATACCTGGCCGCGTTGAAGCGCCTGCTGGCGCCTCTCGAGGAGCAAGAAGGCTGACGCCGGGCGTCCTGCCGGTGCCGCCCTGAATACCGGACGGCACCGGCAACGCCTCGCGCACCCTCCTCGTCGGCGACGGCCCATGCCCGGTTTCGTCGCCGTGGTGTTCGAAGGGTCTGGCCGCCGGGAGACATGGTTGGAAGCGAAAATGCGATCTGAGGGGCAGAATCGGCCTTGTGCAGACCTCATTCGGCGATCTGAGGGGCATCTCTTGCATGAGCCGGATCCCCGGCGCGGGGAATCTTGGTGGAAAACGGCGTGGTGGCGGTCGCAGTAGCGGTCGATCGTACCCCTCAAACCGCGGAATGAAGTCGTCGGAGACCTTGTTTTGCCCCTTGGATCGTGAATCGCCCATCATATGAGGCCGTATCCGTTGACGATATGCTCGTGTACAACATTATCGGTACATCGATATGTGCGGCATGCACTCGGCAATACGGGGAGATCATGAACGATAAATACGAGGCGATCCGCCGATTCGCGGCCGAACACGGCGACCGCGCCAAACTGATCGAGCATGAGACGGCGATCGTGGATCTGGTGTCCGGGGCGAAGGTATTCGACATCGACCGGGCGGCGGCCACGTACATCGTCGAGGCGAAGGAAGGCGTGTTCGCCGTGGTCGCATGCGCGTCCGCGCATCTCAAGTGGCGCCAGCTTGGCCGTGAGCTGGGATTGCGCCAGATTTATCTCGCCTCGCCCGAGCTGGTCAGGGAACGTACCGGATACGACGTCGGCACGGTTGGCCCGCTGTTTCTGAACGGCCTGCCGATGTACGTCGACCGCCGGCTGCTCGGCCATGACAAGGTCTATTGCGGCACCGAGGATCCGCATCACACGCTCGCCATCGATCCCAGGCTCATCGTCGAGCAGAACGACGTCGCCGGATACTTCGACGGCGGCGATTTCGTCAAACCGGCCGCGGGGGAGAACCGGCCGCTTGCCTGAGACCTCCGACGGTGTCTTATGCGGTTCGCGGGTACAATATGGGCGGATAACGACGAGTCATGAATGCACGGAGGGAACGAACGCATGATCGAAACGCGCGCGGGAGACGGATCGGTTGAACCGACATATGCCATACGCCGATGGGGCAGGAACCGGATCGAAGCCGGCGGCGCCGGCAAGCGCGTGCTGCTCATGCCCGGCACCGGGTACAACTGCGACCGTCCGCTGCTGTACAGCTCCGCGATGGCGCTAATCGACGACGGCTGGTACGTGGATCGGCTTGACGTGAACGCGGATCTGTCGAAAACCCCGTCGTCGCGGATCATCGCGATGCTGGGCCAGGCCGTCGACGAATGGCTGGCGATGGTGAAGGATGACGCCAAGACGGCGGGCCGCACGCCCACGACGCTGCTGATCGCCAAATCGCTGTCGACTTTCGTGTACCCGCACGCCTTCGAACGCGGCGTGCCCATCGCGCTGCTCACTCCGGTGCTTGCGCCGGCGGATTTCGACCCGACCCATGCGGTCATCCCCGTGCCCGGCGACGCCGACTATCCGACGACCGATGATGACCCGGCCGCACAGCCGGCACCCGAACCGCTGGTGTGCGCCGGCACCGCCGACCCGCTGTACGACCACGACCGTGCGGTGCGGCTCACGCATGCCGTGCACGAATATCCCCGCGCCAACCATTCGATCGAAGTGCGCGGCGACTGGCGCGCGTCCCTGTCCTACCTGAACGATGTGGTCGCGCAGGTGCACGCCTACGCGCAGGGGATCGCACGATCCCGTTAGTATCCCGCGCCGTAAGTTCGTGTACTATATTTGGCTCCCCTCTTGGAGGCTGAGCCGTGAAGCAAACGCCGGAGGCGTTTGTAGGCGAAGGCGAACGACAGTGAGCAGATAAAACTGCGGCCGTAAGGCCGTCCTTGATTGCGGACGAGCTGGCCGCGAAGCGGTCTGAGGGGAGCATTGCCATGAACGCCTGAATCAAGTCGATTCGCATGGTCTCCCCTCAGTCGGCTACGCCGACAGCTCCCCTCTTGGAGGGGAGCCAAACGCGGGATGCTATGCGGTCAGCGTGCGCGCCTGCCCGTCCTTGACCAGCACGGACTGGCGATCGGTGAGCACGCGCATGTCCAGCGTGCCGGCGTACCGGTCGACGATGCGCTGCGCGGCACGCCCCATCGTGAGGTTGCCGCGATGCGGCACGACGTGGAAGTCGACCAATCCCAGCCCCGCATAATCGTTCAGGTCGGGCGCCTTGTCCGTGCTGTCCATGTCGGCGCAGTAGGCGATGCTCGGGGCGGTGACCACGGCCCCGGCCGATTCGCCGATGTACGGCGTGCCGGCCCGCACCCGATCCGACAGCATCGCGTCGGCGCCGGTGCGCCGCAGCTCCTGCATCAGGAAGAAGGTGTTGCCGCCCGACACGCAGACGAACGCGTTGCGCTCGAGCGCGCGGCGGATATCGGCCGGCGCGGCCGTGGCGATGTCCACTTCGTCGACGGCGAACCCCATCCGGCGCAGCATGCGGCGGTTGGCCGCGGCATGCAGCCCTCCCCAAGGCTCGACGGTCCCCGCCGTCGGGATATAGGTGACCGTGCGCGGCGACGACGGCGCAAGCTGGTCCACGGCGTGCGTGGCCCCGCGAAGCGTCGACGCCAGCAACATGGTGACCATGACCGCCTCTTTTCCGCATCGGCTCCACGCCGATGCACCAGACCCCATCCGATGCCCAGTATAGGTCCATTCCCGGGCGCCGGATCACGGTCCGGGCAACTTGCCGGGCATTTGACCCAGCCGGCCGGTCCGTCGTTATGCGTTGGCGGGGAGGCGCCATGAGGCGCAACCGGAGGCCGCATGGCCGGCCGGATGCGACATGCCGTGCGCGATGCGGCCATGCAGCGCCGAAAGCGGGCCGGAGCGGATACGATAGGCGTATGACTACGACCGCATCACCGCTTTGGCCCGCGCCGGTGGCCGGGCGCCCGCTCGACGCCACCGTGACGATTCCGGGCAGCAAATCCCTGTCGAACCGATACCTGATCCTCGCCGCGCTCGGCTCGCGGCCCGTCACGCTGGTGGGGCTCCTGCGCTCGCGCGACACCGAACTCATGATGGGCGCGCTGGAGACGTTCGGCGTGCGCTGCGAGGCCGACCCGGCCAACGCCACCACCGTGACGGTGACGCCGCCCGCCGACGGCCGTTTCCATGGCGGCGTCGACGTGTTCTGCGGGCTGGCCGGCACGGTGATGCGCTTCGTGCCCGGACTGGCTTTGTTCGCCGACGGTCCGGTGCGTTTCGACGGCGACGAGCAGGCCTACGCCCGCCCGATGAAGCCCGTGCTGGACGGGCTTGAGCAACTGGGAGCCACGGTCGAGTACCGTGGCGAGACCGGCCGCCTGCCGTTCACCATCACGCCGCCGGCCCGGCTGGCGGATGAGACGTGCCGGGTCGCGATCGATTCGTCCGGTTCCTCGCAGTTCATCTCCGGCCTGCTGCTGATCGGATCGCGGCTGCCGGGCGGTCTGACGCTGACGCACACGGGGGAGAAGACCCCGAGCCTGCCGCATATCCGCATGACCGTCGCCGACGTCAACGGCGCCGGCGGGCGGATCACGGCCGACGAGCATGCCCGGGTCTGGGCCGCCGGTCCGGCGCCGCTGCAGCTGCCGGACCGCGTGGTCGTGGAGCCGGATCTGTCGAATGCCGCGCCGTTCCTCGGTGCGGCGCTGATCGCCGGGGGCACGGTCCGCGTGCCGCATTGGCCGGCCGAAACCACGCAGCCGGGCGGACTGCTGCCGGGGTACCTGGAACGCATGGGCGCGGCCGTGTCCTTCCCGCAGGACGATGACGGCGTGCGCTACTGCGAGGTGACCGGAGACGGCACAGTGCACGGTCTCGGCACCTTCGATCTGACGGCGGCGGGGGAGATCGCGCCTTCGCTGGCGGCGATCCTGGTGTTCGCCGATGCGCCCACCGACATGGTCGGCATCGGGCATCTGCGCGGTCACGAGACGAACCGCTTGGAAGCCCTGGTGAATGAGATCCGTCGCGTCGGGGGAGTGGCGGAGGAGCTGCCCGACGGATTGCGCGTCGAGTCGGTCCCGGCCGATGCGCTGCACGGCGCCGTGATGGAGACCTATGCCGATCACCGCATGGCCACGTTCGCCGCGATGCTGGGGTTGCGTATTCCCGGTATCACGGTCATCGACGTGGCCACGACGCGCAAGACCCTGCCTGATTTCGTCGGCATGTGGAACGGCATGCTGGGGGAGTAGTTTCCGGCATGATGCTCCCTTCAGTCCGCTGCGCGGACAGCTCCCCTCAGGGAGGGGAGCCAGCCTCTTTTGACTTGGCTCCCTCCCCCTGAGGGGAGCTGTCCGCCGGAGGCGACTGAGGGGAGTGCGGCGCATCGGGCCGTCACGGCACTGCACACAACAGGTGAGGGGCTGATTCCGATCGGAATCAGCCCCTCACTGCGTTGCGACTAGAGACTAGTCAGAGCCTTTCGGCATCCACTCACTTGGCGAAAGTGTTGCCGTAGGTGTCCGTGCCGTTCTCGGCGATCTCGGCGGACTTGCGGGCGATGGCCAGCTCCTCGTTGGGCGGGATCACGGCGATGATCACGGAGGAGTCCGGGGTGGAGATGATGCGCGGCTCCTTGGAGCGGGTCGCGTTCTTCTCCTCGTCCAGCTTGACGCCGAACGGGGCGAGCTTGTCGCACACCATCTTGCGCACCACGTCGTCGTTCTCGCCGACGCCGGCGGTGAAGGTGATCACGTCGCAGCCGCCCATCTGGTAGGTGTAGTTGCCGATGT
>OKQJ01000373.1_pt1 | contig 12948 bp, 13 predicted proteins | sample 1614171 | NCBI WGS metagenome assembly OKQJ01 (sample SAMN04436911, study PRJEB24849) | human gut metagenome | biome: human gut; feature: NICU; material: stool | host: Homo sapiens | place: USA: Saint Louis, MO | collected 2012-05-30 | reverse complement strand
GGCTGGGACGTGCCCGACGCGCTGATGCGGGAGATGCGCTCCTCCGTCATCTTCCTGGGGGCCATCCTGGGCCGCATGGGACGGGCCGAGCTGTGCGCCCCCGGCGGGTGTGAGCTGGGGCCCCGGCCCATCGACCTCCACCTGGGGGCCATCCGGGGCCTGGGTGGCCGCATCACCGAGGACGGCGGCGGCCTGCGGGCTGAGGGAGCCCTGCGGGGGGCGGACCTCGTGCTCTCCCTGCCCAGCGTGGGGGCCACGGAGAACGCCATGCTGGCGGCGGTGTGCGCCGCCGGCACCACCACCATCACCAACGCCGCCCGGGAGCCGGAGATCGTGGATCTCCAGGGCTTTCTGCGGGCTATAGGGGCGAAGGTGCACGGGGCGGGCAGCTCGGTGATCACGGTGGAGGGCGGCGTCCCCCTCCACGGCGGCAGCTATGCCGTCATGGGCGACCGCATCGTAGCGGCTACCTACCTGGCTGCGGCGGCCTCCGCCGGCGGCACGGTGGAAGTGACGGGGGTGGACTACCGCCACCTGTCCACAGTGAGCGCCGTGCTGCGGGAGGCGGGGTGCGACGTGCAGAGCGGGGCGGAGTCCATCCGCCTGCGCCGGGACGGCCCCCTCCAGGGGGTGCGGCCGGTGCGCACGGCCCCCTACCCCGGCTTCCCTACCGACGCCCAGGCGCCGCTCATGGCCGCCCTGACCCGGGGGAAGGGCTGCACCGTCTTTGTGGAGAACATTTTCGAGAGCCGCTACCGCCACGTGGATGAGCTCTCCCGCATGGGGGCGGACATCCGGGTGGAGGGCCGTGTGGCGGTGGTGTACGGCGTGCCGCGGCTCCACGGGGCCCAGGTGCGGGCCACGGATCTCCGGGGCGGAGCGGCGCTGGCGGTGGCCGCCCTGGGAGCGGAGGGACGCAGCGAGCTTACCGGTGTGCACCACATCGACCGGGGCTACCAGTCCCTGGAGGGAGATCTCCGCCGCCTGGGCGCAGAGATCCGGCGGATTTAAGGGTTTTCTTAGGATACGTTCACAAATCCGCAACCTTTCTGTGGGATACTGACAGAAACCAGAACAGACAGGAGAGCAGTTGGAATGGCGGCGAGAAGGAACAGACGGGGACGGCGGCGGAATCGGGGGCGCTTCAGCGCGCTCTATAAGCTGCTGTCCGTTCTGATCATCTTCGCCGCCATTTTGATGGGCTGTGTGGTATTCTTCCGGGTGAGCACCGTGGAGATCACGGGGGACTCCCCCTATACGGAGGAGGAGATCCGCCGGGTATCCGGCGTGGAGCAGGGGGACAACCTGTTTACCCTCAACAAATACCAGATCAGCAGCCGTATTTACACCCAGCTCCCCTATATCGGTACCGTGAATTTTGAGCGGAAATACCCCGATACCTTTGTCATCCACGTGACGGCCAGCGTTCCGGTGGCGTGGATTGAGAGCGGCGGCAGCCGCTGGCTGATGGACACCGACTGCAAGCTGCTGGAGAGCGGCGGAGCGTCCTTAACAGAGGGTAAAGCCCAGGTGCGGGGGCTGGAGGCAGTCAATCCCTCGGTGGGCAGCGTGCTGACCGTGCCGCCGGAGCAGCAGGACAAGCTGGACCAGCTCAAGGGCTTCCTGGCGGCCATACAGGCCCGGCAGATGACGGGCAGCCTCACCAGCTTCCTGGATCTCACCTCCAACAATGAAATCCGCTTCGGCTATGGGGCGAACCTGACCGTTCTGTTCCCAATGAACGGAGATTTTACGCAGAAGACCTATTATCTACAGCAGACCCTCTGGACCATGGATGAGAAGGGAATCCCGCGAACCGGCACGTTGGACTTGACCTACGACAACCAGGAGGGACATCTGCTGCCGAAGCGGTGGCTGCCGGAGGCATCCACTGCGCCGGAGCTCAGCCCGCCGCCCGCGGCGGAGGCCGGAACACAAGGAGAGAACGATGCCAATGAGAAGACAGATGCAGAATAAGGGGGAGCTCGCCGTCATGGTGGTATGCGTGGTGGTGGGCTTCCTGTTGGCGGCCCAACTGCGCAGCGTCAAGCTGGCGGGGGCGGCCGACGCCACCAACGCCAGCCGCCTGGAAACCCTTCAGAACCTCTACAACGAGGTGGTGGATCAGAAGGACGGCCTGGCTGACCAGGTGAAGCAGCTCCAGGGTGAGCTGGAGCTCTACCGGGAGCAGGCCGCCTCCGGCGAGGCGGGCAGCCAGGCCCTCAAGGCCGAGCTGGAGCAACTGGAGATCACCGCCGGACTCACCGATGTGGAGGGCCCCGGCGTCACCATCATCCTGGAGGACTCCAGTCAGGCTAACGTTACCGGAAACGAGGCCGACTACCTCATCCACGACAACGACCTGCTCTCCGTCATCAATGAGCTGCGTTCCGCCGGGGCGGAGGCCATCTCCCTCAACGGAGAGCGTATTCTGGCCACCAGCGAGGTGCGCTGCACTGGCGCGGTGGTAACGGTGAACGGGCGGCGGTACGCCGCGCCCTACGTGGTCTTTGCCATCGGCGATCCGGACACCCTCTACAGTGCGCTGACCATGCGCAACGGCGTGGTGGACGTGCTCAGCCAGTGGGGCATCACCGTGAAGGTCACTGCCAGCGACCAGCTGCTCATTCCGAAATACAACGGCACCGTGGAGTACCAGTACGCCAAGCCCATCCCGGCGGATGAGGGCGGAGAGGAGGCGGTGGGCTGATGCTGGAACTGATCGGACTGGTGGCCGGCCTGCTCATCGGCGCCTTTTTCCCCTGGACCATCCCAGCCCAGTGGTCCCTCTATGTGGCCGCAGGGCTGCTGGCCGCCCTGGACTCCGCTTTGGGCGGCTTCCGGGCCCGGGTTAAGGGGGAGTTCAAACTGGGGGTGTTCCTCTCCGGCACCATCGGAAACGCGGCTATCGCGGTGTTCCTCACCTGGCTGGGCCAGAAGCTGGGACTGCCCCTCTACCTGGCCGCCGTGCTGGTGTTCGGCACCCGGATGTTCCAAAACTTTGCGGAAATCCGGCGGGAGCTATTGACCTCCAAGCAAAAGAGAGCTAAAATAAGTCAAGATATAGTTAGAGACGGGGAGGACGGCACAAAATAAGTCCTTTTTCGGCCTTACCCGCGCAGTTACAACGAATTCGGTTCACATAGGAGGAGCAGTTATGGCGTTTGGACTGGATACCGGTCCCGATAATGTCGTTACCATCAAGGTCATCGGCGTCGGCGGCGGCGGCAACAACGTAGTCAACCGGATGGTGAAATCCGGCACCAAGGGTGTGGATTTTATCGCGGTCAACACGGACAAGCAGGCGCTTGCCATTTCCAGCGCGACGTTTAAGATTCAGATCGGTGAGAAGCTCACCGGCGGGCAGGGCGCGGGCAGCGACCCCGAAGTGGGGCGCAAGTCCGCTGAGGAGAGCCGTTCCGCTGTGTCCAAGGCCCTGGAGGACGCGGACATGGTGTTCATCACCGCCGGTATGGGCGGCGGCACCGGTACCGGCGCGGCCCCCATCGTGGCCGACATCGCCAAGGAGATGGGCATCCTCACCGTTGGCGTGGTCACCAAGCCCTTTAACTTCGAGGGACGCCGCCGTATGATGCAGGCCGAGAAGGGCATCGAGGAACTCCGAACCCGGGTGGACTCCCTGGTGATCATCCCCAATGAGCGGCTGAAGTTTGCCACCGATCAGAAGATCACCTTTGCCAATGCCTTCGAGATCGCCGACGACGTGCTCCGCCAGGCGGTGCAGTCTATCTCCGATCTGATCAAGAATACCGGCTTCATCAATCTGGACTTTGCAGACGTCACCGCCGTCATGCAGAACGCAGGCATGGCCCACATGGGCGTTGGCCGCGCCGGCGGCAAGAACAAGGCCGAGGATGCCGCCAAGATGGCCATCTCCAGCCCCCTGCTGGAGACCTCCATCAACGGCGCCAAGGGCGTGCTGGTCAACGTCACCGGCTCCATGGACATCGGTCTGGAGGAAGTGGAGATCGCGGCCAACCTGGTGCAGCAGGCCGCCCACCCCGACGCGCTTATTATCTTCGGCGCCGCTTTCGACGACACTCTGGAGGATGAGATCCGCGTCACCGTCATCGCCACCGGCTTTGAGGAGGTGGAGGGAGCTATGCCCAACAAGCCCTTCAGCGCCGCTGCGGAGAAGAAGGCCGAGGCCCAGCCTCAGGCTCCGGCGGCCCCCGCCGCCCCTGCGGAGGAGGATCCCTTCGAGGACATCTTCAAGATTTTTAACCGGGGCAAGTAAACATTTATTACAAAAGCGGCCCGGGCCATGTGGCCCAGGCCGCTTTTCCCCCTTTTCAAGGGGAGAAAGCTGTGATACCATAGAGCTGAATACCGAAAGGAGGATTCCCATGCTGTTTGTCTGTTACCCCAAGTGCACCACCTGCCAGAAGGCCAAGGCGTGGCTGGAGGCCAGGGGCCTGCCCGCTGAGGTGCGGGACATCAAGACCCAGAACCCCACCGAGGCGGAGCTGCGCCGCTGGCACGCCCTCAGCGGCCTGCCCCTCAAGCGTTTTTTCAACACCAGCGGCCTGCAGTACAAGGCCCTGGCCCTGAAGGACAAGCTGCCCGGCATGAGCGAGGATGAGCAGTTCGCCCTGCTGGCCACCGACGGTATGCTGGTCAAACGCCCCATTCTGGTAGGGGAGGACTTCGTGCTGGTGGGCTTCCGAGAGGCCGAGTGGGCGGCCCGGCTGGGCTGAGACCCTAGGCGGGCAGGCGGCGCTCCAGCCAGGAGAGCACGTCCCGGTACACCTCGTCCCGGTTGGCCTCGTTGAGCATCTCGTGCCGCCCCTCCGGGTAGAGCCGGACGATGAGATCCTTTACCCCGGCATCCCGAAACCAGCCGGCCACCTTTTTGACCCCCGCGCCGTTGGCCCCCACCGGGTCCCGGTCCCCGGCGAAGAAGTACACCGGCGTGTCCGGGTCCATGCGGGCCAGATTGGCTGGCTTGGCCAGGAGCTGGAGGCCCACCATCATGTCGTGGTACATGCCCACGGTGGGAAGGAAGCGGCACAGGGGATCGGCCCGGTAGGCGTCCACCACCACCGTGTCCCGGGAGATCCAGTCCGCCGAGGTGCGGACGGGCTTAAACTGGCCGTTGTACCGCCCCACAGAGAGGGCGTCCAGCAGGGCGCTGTGGGCCCTGGGCCCCTTGAGGCGGATGAGCAGGGCGGACAGCGCCCGCCCCGCGGCTACAGTGGCAGGGGGCTCCTGCCCGGTGCCGGAGAGGATGGCCCCGTCCACCGTGCCCGGCCAGAACATAAGGTAGCCCCGCACCACAAAGGAGCCCATGGAGTGGCCCAGCAGGAAGCAGGGCAGACCGGGGTACTCCGCCCCAACCCGCTCCCGCAGGGCGCGGACGTCCTTCACCACGTGCTTCCAGCCGTCCCGGTCGGCGAACCAGCCGAACTCCAAGGGGTTCCGCGCCGTGCGGCCGTGGCCCAGGTGGTCGTGGCCCACGACGGCGAAGCCGTGCTCCGCCAGGAAGCGGGCGAAGGAGTCATACCGGCCGATGTGTTCCGAGATGCCGTGGACCAGCTGCACCACCCCCCGGGGCGGCCCCTCCGGCCGCCACCAGGCGGCGGCAACTGTGTGGACCCCATCGCTGGAGGGAAAGGTAAATTCTTGTTTGATCACCATGGAAACCCGGCTCCTTTTGTGATAGAATAGCAACAATATCAGTCTAGCCTAAGGCCCGGCGCCCGTCAATAGAAAGGAAGAGCATTATGACCGCCATTGACCGCTTTTTGCGCTACGTGACATATGATACCCAGTCCGACGAGCACAGCGACGCCATCCCCTCCACCGCCAAGCAGAAGGTGCTGGGCGCAGCCCTGGCCGAGGAGCTGGCCCAGATGGGGCTGCACAACGCCCACATGGACGAGTACGGCTATGTGTACGCCTGGCTGCCCGCCACCGCCGGGTGCGAGGGAATCCCGTGCGTGGGCCTTATCGCCCACATGGACACCTCCCCAGACGCGCCGGGGGCGGGGGTGAAGCCCCGCGTTGTCCGCTACGAGGGGGGCGACCTGGTGCTCAACGAGGAGAAGGGCATCGTCATGAGGGCCGCCGAGTTTGAGAGCCTGGCCAAATACAAGGGTCAGGAGCTGATCGTCACCGACGGCACCACCCTGCTGGGGGCGGACGACAAGGCGGGTGTGGCGGAGATTATGTCCGCCGTGGAGTACTTGCTCCAGCACCCGGAGCTCCCCCACGGCCGCATTGCCGTGGGCTTCACCCCGGATGAGGAGGTTGGGCAGGGTGCCGACCATTTCGACGTGGAGGGCTTCGGCGCGGCGGTGGCCTACACTGTGGATGGCGGCGAGCTGGGCGAGCTGGAGTACGAGAACTTCAACGCGGCCAACGCGGGCGTGTACTTCCACGGGGTGAACATCCACCCAGGCTCGGCCAAGAACAAGATGAAGAACGCGATTCTGATTGCCCTGGAGTTCGCGGGGATGCTGCCCCCGGCGGAGACCCCCGCCCACACCGAGGGGTATGAGGGCTTCTACCACCTCCACGACATGAAGGGCAGCGAGACGGAGGCGGAGCTGCACTACATCCTCCGCGACCATGACCGGGCCAGGTTCGAGGCCCGCAAGGAGTACCTGGGCCGGGCGGCGGACTACCTCAACGCCAAGTACGGCGCGGGCACGGTGGAGCTCGTCCTCAAGGACTCCTACTACAACATGCGGGAGCAGATTGAACCCCACATGTACCTGATCCTCCGGGCGCGGGCCGCCATGGAGGCCGCCGGGGTGACCCCGGTGGAGGTGCCCATCCGGGGCGGTACCGACGGGGCGCGGCTGAGCTACATGGGCCTGCCCTGCCCCAACCTGTGTACCGGCGGGGTGAACTTCCACGGGGTGCATGAGTATATCCCAGCCCAGGCCCTCACCAAAATGACCGAGGTGCTGGTCAATTTGCTGACGCGGCAGTAAATAGACCAAAAGGCGCCCCCTCTTATGAAGAGGGGGCGCCTTTTGGTTTATTACAGCAGAGTCTGGAAGAACTGGAGGAGCAGCTTGGCTCCGTAGAAGATGATGATCAGTCCGCAGACCACGTTGATGACCCGAAGGATCTTGTCGTTGAACTTGGCGGAGAAGAAGGAGATCAGGATGGTGATGCCCAGAAACCACAGACAGGAGGCGGAGGCGGAGCCCAGCATGAGCTGGGAGGCCACCGCGCCCGGGTTGCCGGCCCGGAAGCTGCCGAACAGCATAGTGCCGTCAATCAGGGCCTGGGGATTGATCCAGGTGACCACAAAGGCCTTGGCGGCCAGCCTGGGCAGGGGGATGCTCACGTCCACGTCCCGGTCCAGGGTGGGCTTATCCCGCAGCAGGCCGATGCCGATCCACACCACGATGCAGCCGCCCACGATCAGAATCAGGCGCTGCAGCCAGTCGAAGCGCTCCACCAGCGCGCCGATGCCGAAGAAGCAGGCCAGCGCCAGGCTGATGTCGAAGGCGATCACGATCAGGGCGGTGAGCAGGGCCCGCCGCCGGGGCTGGGTCAGGGCGGAGTTGATGACGAACAGGTTCTGCATCCCGATGGGGGCGACATAGGCCAGACCGATGGTCAGGCCCTGGAGATAGGTCGGCATGGGGGCTTCCTCCTAAAAAAGACTTTCCTTTTCTTTCTTTACCTGGTATTATATTAGCACCTATGGCCCGCTGTGGCAAGAGCGCAGAATTTCCGTACCAGGTAAGGAGGAACTGACCTTATGCCCATGGAACACGAAAACTGCCCCTGCATGGAGACCTGCCCGCTGAACCGGGCCATGGCCCTCATCGGCGGCAAGTGGAAGATGCAGATTCTCTGCTCCCTCTACAACAACGGCCCCACCCGCTACAACCAGTTGAAAAAGACCCTGGACGGGGTGTCCAACACGGTGCTGGCCAACGCCCTGCGGGAGCTGGAGGGGGACGGGCTGGTCCACCGGCAGGAGTACCTGGAGGTCCCTGTCCGGGTGGAGTACGCCATTACCGAGCCCTGCCGCCAGCTCATCCCCATTTTGGACGCGCTGGCCCTCTAGGCGCAAAAAGGCCGCAGGCGGAGCCTGCGGCCAGACAGATGAGGTCAGTGGGTGAGGCGGAACCAGAGCCGGTTCCAGAAGGTGTCCTTCACATAGCCCTTGGAGACGCGGAAGTTCCACTCCGCGTCGCGGGCCCGTTTGCGGCAATCCTGCTCGTCCCCGTCGGGGCGGTCGTAGTGGGGGAGCGTCGAGCTGAGCCGCCCCTCGAGATTGTCGAAGAAGAAATCCATAAAAGGCTCCTTTCCGGCGGATCAGTCCCGGTCGGTGAGACGGAAACGGAGATGGTTCCAGAAGGTGTCCTTCACGTAGCCCTTGGAGACGCGGAAGTTCCACTCGGCCTCCCGGGCTTTGCGGCGGCAGGCGCGCTCGTCCAGGGTCATATCGTGGGGTGGCGGGAGCTCCGCGTTGAGCTTGGCCTGTAGATAAGAGGCGGGAAACGTGAGGTTCATGAGAAACTCCTTTCCAGACAGAGGCCCTTTTACCGTCTCCAATCTATCATACGCCCCGGGGAAAGTCAAGGAGCCGGATCCAGGCAGAAATGCGGAAAAACGCCGGGTTTCGGCAGTTAGGAGAAGATCGTATGGCGAAAACACTGGTTTTGGCGGAAAAGCCCTCGGTAGCTCGGGAATTGGCCCGGGTGCTGGGCTGCAAGCAGTCCGGAGAGGGGTATCTGGAGGGGGAGAAGTACATCGTCACCTGGGCCCTGGGCCACCTGGTGGAGCTGGCGCCCCCGGAGGACTACGACAAGGCGTGGGCCAAGTGGGATATGCTCACCCTGCCCATGCTGCCCGAGCGGATGAAGACGGTGGTGATCCCCCAGTCCGGCCGGCAGTTCCGGGCCGTCCAGGCCCAGCTTCGCCGGGGGGACGTGGGCGAGCTGGTCATCGCCACCGACGCGGGCCGGGAGGGGGAGCTGGTGGCCCGGTGGATTCTGGAGAAGGCCGGGTGGAAGGGGCCGGCCAAGCGGCTGTGGATCTCCTCCCAGACCGACAAGGCCATCCGGGAGGGCTTCGCCCACCTGCGGCCCGCGGCGGAGTACGATAACCTGTTCCGCTCCGCCCGCGCCCGCAGCGAGGCCGACTGGCTGGTGGGCCTCAATGTTACCCGGGCCCTGACGTGCAAGTACAACGCCCAGCTCTCCGCCGGGCGGGTGCAGACCCCCACCCTGGCCATCATTGTGGAGCGGGAGGAGGCCATCCGCCGCTTTGTCCCCCAGGAGTTCTGGACGGTCACCGCGAAGCTGCCCGGTTTCACCGCCACTTGGCGGGATCCGAACGGCCAGGCGCGGCTCTTTGACCGGGAGCGGGCGGAGGAGCTGGCCGCCCGGCTGGCGGGAAAGGAGGGGGTGGTGACCCGCCTTAGGCGTACCCGCAGGCAGGCACCGCCCCCGGCGGCCTACGACCTCACCGAGCTCCAGCGGGACGCCAACAAGAAGTACGCCTACTCCGCCAAGGAGACCCTGGCCATCCTCCAGAACCTCTATGAGATACATAAGGTGGTCACCTACCCCCGCACCGCCTCCCGCTACATCCCCGACGACGTGGTTCCTACCCTGCCGGAGCGGCTGCGCAGCGTGATGGTGGAGGACTACAAGCCCCTGGCGGCGGAGCTGCTGCGCAGCCGTCCCCTCCAGACCAAATATCTGGTCAACGCCGCCAAGGTCACCGACCACCACGCCCTCCTCCCCACCGAGGAGCCGGTGGAGCTGTGGCGGCTCACCGGGCCGGAGCGCAACATCTATGATCTGATCGTCCGCCGCTTCCTGGCCGTGCTGCTGCCCCCCTTCGAGTACGAGGAGGTGGCCCTCACCCTGGAGGTGGAGGGGGAAACCCTCCACGCCAGAGGGAAGGCGGTGCTCTCCCCCGGCTGGCGGGCGGCCTACGACCGCACCTTTGCCCTGGAGGAGGAGGACGAGGAGGGGGACGAGAAGGAGCAGAGCCTCCCCACCCTGGCGGAGGGGGAGCGCCTGACCGTCCAGTCCGCCCGGGCCAACCCGGGCAAGACCGCGCCCCCCAAGCGGTACACCGAGGCCACCCTCCTCACCGCCATGGAGCACCCGGCCGCCCAGGTGGCCGACCGGGAGCAGGGCCGGATTTTGGAGGAGACTGGCGGTCTGGGTACCCCCGCCACCCGGGCGGACATCATCGAGAAGCTGTTTTCCGCCTTCTATGTGGAGCGGCGGGGAAAGGAGCTGGTACCCACCTCCAAGGGCGTCCAAGTGGTGGGCCTGGCCCCGGAGGAGCTGCGCAGTGCCACCCTCACCGCCCAGTGGGAGCGCCGCCTGGGGGAGATCGCCCAGGGGCGGGAGCAGGAGGGGGCCTTCGTGGACGAGATGCGGCAGTTTGCCGCCCGGCTGGTGGCCCAGGTGAAGGCCAGCGACGCGGCCTACCGCCACGACAACCAGACCCGCACCCCCTGTCCCGACTGCGGCAAGTACCTGCTGCGGGTCAAGACCAAGCGGGGGGAGATGCTGGTGTGCCCCGACCGGGAGTGCGGCTACCGCCGCAGCGTCAAGCAGACCACCAACGCCCGCTGCCCCAACTGCCACAAGAGGATGGAGCTGCGGGGCGAGGGGGAGAAGCAGCTGTTCGCCTGCGTGTGCGGCTACCGGGAGAAGCTGTCCGACTTCAAGAAGCGGCGGGCCCAGAAGTCTGCGGGCAAGGGGGACGTGCGCCGCTACCTGGCCCAGCAGGAGCAGCGGGAGGAGAAGGGCTTCTCCGCCCTGGCCGAGCAGTTGGCCAAATGGATGGCGCAGCAGAAGGGAGATTGAAGCATGAGCTGGTTTTCGATCCAGGAGCTGGAGTACCTGCTGCGCATTGTCCTGGCAGCGGTATGCGGCGGGGCCATCGGCTTCGAGCGGGAGCGGCGCTCCAAGAGCGCGGGCATCCGCACTCACATTATCGTGGCCCTGTCCGCCGCGCTGATGATGGTGGTGTCCAAGTACGGCTTTTTTGATGTCATCGGCCTGGGGGGAATCTCTCTGGACGCCTCGCGGGTGGCGGCGGGGGTGGTGACCGCCATCGGCTTTTTGGGCGTGGGGGTCATCTTTACCCACGGGCGGACGGTCAGCGGCGTCACCACCGCCGCAGGCCTGTGGGCCACTGTTGGGGTGGGCATCGCCGTGGGGGCTGGGCTATACGTCACCGGCGGCGTGGCCACGGTGCTGATCGTCCTCTTCCAGGTAATTCTCCACCGCTCATCCCCCCTGGTCAAGACCCAGCGTACGGGCACCGTCGTCCTGGAACTGCGCGAGGCGGAGAGCGATCCGGCGGAGGTGCGCCGCCTGCTGGAGGAGCGGGTGTCCGCCGTGGAGGGGGTGCGGGTGACCCGCCTGGCAGACGGGAGGGCAGAGGTGAAGTGCGATGTGCTCTTCCCCGCTGGGTACACCGCCGAGGACATCCTGCGGACATTGAAGGGCATGCCCGCCATCCGTTCGGTGGAGATGCACCATCCGGGCTGACACAAGAGCGAAAGAGAGGCAGAATGTATGGAAGCGATAATCAGCGGAATCAACTGGCTGGATGACTTCATCTGGGGCATGCCTATGATCGTGCTGCTGCTGGGCACCCATCTGTTTATGACAGTGCGCACAGGCTTTATTCAGCGCAAGACCTTTACCGGTATCCGTCTGTCCGTGCGCAAGGACCCAGAAGCCCCCGGCGACGTGAGCCAGTTCCAGGCCCTCACCACCGCCCTGGCGTCCACCATCGGCACGGGCAACATCATCGGCGTGGGTACCGCCATATTCCTGGGCGGCCCTGGTGCGGTGTTCTGGTGCTGGCTTGCCGGCGTGTTCGGAATCGCCACCAAGTACGCCGAGTCCCTTATCGCCGTAAAGTACCGGGTCCGCACCCCCGACGGGAGGATGCAGGGCGGCGCCATGTACGCCCTGGAACGGGGACTGAACCTGAAGTGGCTGGGGGTGCTCTTCGCCGCCCTGGCTGCCCTGGCCTCCTTCGGCATCGGTTGCGGTACCCAGATCAACGCAATCGCCGAGGTCATTGAGAACAACATACCCGTGGGTATTCCGCCCATCGCGATCGGCGTCGTGGGCGGCCTTCTCACCGGCGTGGTCATCATCGGCGGTATCCAGTCCATCGCCAGCGTGTGCGAGAAGCTGGTGCCCTTTATGGCGGCTTTCTACGTGCTGGGGTGTATCATCATTCTGGCGATCAACTGGGACTTCCTGGCCCCCGCCGTGTCCACCATTCTCCGGCTGGCTTTCACCCCCGGCGCGGCGGCGGGCGGACTGGTAGGGCAGGGGCTCATGGCAGCCATGCGCTTCGGCGTGGCACGGGGTCTGTTCTCCAATGAGTCGGGCATGGGCTCCGCCCCACTGGTGGCCTCCGCCGCACAGACCCGTAACCCGGTGCGGCAGGCTCTGGTATCTGCCACCGGCACCTTCTGGGACACAGTGGTGGTGTGCCTTATGACCGGTCTGGTGCTGGTCACTACGATCATGAAGAACCCCGCCATCGACATGGCACAGATATCCGACGGCGGCCAACTCACTACCCTGGCCTTTGCACAGATCCCCGTACTCGGGCCTGTAATCCTGGTAGTGGGCATCATCACTTTCGCCTGGTCCACCATCCTGGGCTGGTCCTACTACGGCGAGCGGTGCGCCCAGTACCTATGGGGCAAGAGGGCCCTGCTGCCCTATAAGCTGGTATTCGTCGCCGTGGTGGTGGTTGGCCCGGTGTTGGCCCTGGATCTGGTGTGGACCATCGCTGATATCCTTAACGCCCTCATGGCCATCCCAAACCTGGTCGCCGTCCTGCTGCTGAGCGGGGTGGTTGCCCGGGAGACCAGGCACTATTTGGGGAATCTGGACGAGGTAGACCAATGAGGTTAGATCGGAAGAGCGTCGTGTAGGGAAAGAGTGTAGATCTCGG
>OKQJ01000368.1_pt1 | contig 13074 bp, 6 predicted proteins | sample 1614171 | NCBI WGS metagenome assembly OKQJ01 (sample SAMN04436911, study PRJEB24849) | human gut metagenome | biome: human gut; feature: NICU; material: stool | host: Homo sapiens | place: USA: Saint Louis, MO | collected 2012-05-30 | reverse complement strand
AATGTCTTCGAGGTTGATGCCGCCGAAGGTTGGTTCGAGCGCGGCGACAACTTCAATAAATTTGTCCGGGTCGAGTTCGTCAACTTCAATGTCAAATACATCAATCCCGGCGAATTTCTTAAACAGAACGCCCTTGCCTTCCATCACCGGTTTGCCTGCCAGCGCGCCAATGTTGCCTAACCCCAGCACCGCCGTACCGTTAGAGATCACCGCCACCAGGTTACCGCGGGCGGTATATTTGTAGGCTTTTAACGGGTCTTTTTCGATTTCAAGACAAGGTGCGGCATCGCCTGGTGAGTAGGCCAGCGCCAGATCGCGCTGTGTTGCCAGAGGCTTGGTTGGAGAAACCTGGATTTTCCCTGGAACTGGAAATTCATGGAAATCAAGTGCACTTTGTTTTAACTGGTCATCCATTTGGTTGTTCCTTTCACGTAACGTTCACAAATAAAGTGTGTGGGCAACAGCCCCTGCCCACAACGTGGCGCACATTATTACCCTGCCGGAGTCTACAGACTTTGAGCAAGTCCAAACTCTCACCATTAATATAATGTTTTGGTAATAATCCTATAACACTGATGTTACCTGCTTAATCCAGCAATACCATGCCTGTCTGCTATGCTTTTTTGATGCGTTTAGCGAAATTTCTCAGAAGTGTGAATTAACGCACTCATCTAACACTTTACTTTTCAAGGAGTATTTCCTATGAACGAGTTAGACGGCATCAAACAGTTCACCACTGTCGTGGCAGACAGCGGCGATATTGAGTCCATTCGCCATTATCATCCCCAGGATGCCACCACCAATCCTTCGCTGTTACTCAAAGCTGCCGGATTATCACAATATGAGCATTTAATAGACGATGCTATCGCCTGGGGTAAAAAAAATGGCAAGACCCAGGAACAACAGGTGGTCGCAGCGTGTGACAAACTGGCGGTCAATTTCGGTGCTGAAATCCTCAAAATCGTACCCGGTCGCGTGTCAACAGAAGTTGATGCACGCCTCTCTTTTGATAAAGAAAAGAGTATTGAGAAGGCGCGCCATCTGGTGGACTTGTATCAGCAACAAGGCGTTGAGAAATCACGCATTCTGATCAAGCTGGCTTCGACCTGGGAAGGAATTCGCGCGGCAGAAGAGCTGGAAAAAGAAGGTATTAACTGCAACCTGACGCTGCTGTTTTCTTTTGCACAGGCACTGGCCTGTGCGGAAGCAGGCGTTTTTCTGATTTCGCCGTTTGTCGGGCGTATTTATGACTGGTATCAGGCACGCAAGCCGATGGACCCGTATGTGGTGGAAGAAGATCCGGGCGTTAAATCGGTGCGCAATATCTACGACTACTATAAGCAACACCACTATGAAACCATTGTGATGGGCGCGAGCTTCCGTCGCACCGAACAAATCCTCGCCTTAACCGGCTGCGATCGACTGACTATCGCACCGAATTTACTGAAGGAGCTGCAGGAAAAAGTTTCGCCAGTGGTACGTAAATTAATCCCACCTTCTCAGACGTTCCCACGCCCAGCTCCCATGAGCGAAGCGGAGTTCCGTTGGGAGCACAATCAGGATGCGATGGCGGTAGAAAAACTGTCTGAAGGCATTCGTCTGTTCGCCGTTGATCAACGCAAACTGGAAGATCTTCTTGCCGCCAAACTATAAACCAGCCACGGAGTGTTATATGTCCCGAAAAGACCTTGCCAATGCGATTCGCGCACTCAGTATGGATGCGGTACAAAAAGCCAACTCTGGTCATCCCGGCGCGCCGATGGGCATGGCTGATATTGCCGAAGTGCTGTGGAACGATTTTCTTAAACATAACCCTACCGACCCAACCTGGTATGATCGCGACCGCTTTATTCTTTCCAACGGTCACGCGTCGATGCTGCTCTACAGTTTGCTACATCTGACCGGTTACGACCTGCCGCTGGAAGAACTGAAGAACTTCCGTCAGTTGCATTCGAAAACCCCAGGCCACCCGGAGATTGGCTATACGCCAGGCGTTGAAACCACCACCGGCCCGCTTGGACAAGGTTTGGCGAACGCCGTCGGGCTGGCGATAGCAGAGCGTACACTGGCGGCGCAGTTTAACCAGCCAGACCATGAGATCGTCGATCACTTCACCTATGTGTTTATGGGCGACGGCTGCCTGATGGAAGGTATTTCCCACGAAGTCTGTTCGCTGGCAGGCACGCTGGGACTGGGCAAGCTGATTGGTTTTTACGATCACAACGGTATTTCCATCGACGGTGAAACAGAAGGCTGGTTTACCGACGATACGGCAAAACGTTTTGAAGCCTATCACTGGCATGTGATCCATGAAATCGACGGTCACGATCCGCAGGCGGTGAAGGAAGCGATCCTTGAAGCGCAAAGCGTGAAAGATAAGCCGTCGCTGATTATCTGCCGTACGGTGATTGGCTTTGGTTCGCCGAATAAAGCAGGTAAGGAAGAGGCGCACGGCGCACCACTGGGGGAAGAAGAAGTGGCGCTGGCACGGCAAAAACTGGGCTGGCACCATCCGCCATTTGAGATCCCTAAAGAGATTTATCACGCCTGGGATGCCCGTGAAAAAGGCGAAAAAGCGCAGCAGAGCTGGAATGAGAAGTTTGCCGCCTATAAAAAGGCTCATCCGCAACTGGCAGAAGAGTTTACCCGACGGATGAGCGGTGGTTTACCGAAGGACTGGGAGAAAACGACTCAGAAATATATCAATGAGTTACAGGCAAATCCGGCGAAAATCGCTACCCGTAAGGCTTCGCAAAATACGCTTAACGCTTACGGGCCGATGCTGCCTGAGTTGCTCGGCGGTTCGGCGGATCTGGCTCCCAGCAACCTGACCATCTGGAAAGGTTCTGTTTCGCTGAAGGAAGATCCAGCGGGCAACTACATTCACTACGGGGTGCGTGAATTTGGCATGACCGCTATCGCCAACGGCATCGCGCACCACGGCGGCTTTGTGCCGTATACCGCGACGTTCCTGATGTTTGTTGAATACGCCCGTAACGCCGCGCGGATGGCGGCACTGATGAAAGCGCGGCAGATTATGGTTTATACCCACGACTCAATTGGCCTGGGCGAAGATGGTCCGACGCACCAGGCTGTTGAGCAACTGGCCAGCCTGCGCTTAACGCCAAATTTCAGCACCTGGCGACCGTGCGATCAGGTGGAAGCGGCGGTGGGCTGGAAGCTGGCGGTTGAGCGCCACAACGGACCGACGGCACTGATCCTCTCAAGGCAGAATCTGGCCCAGGTGGAACGTACGCCGGATCAGGTTAAAGAGATTGCTCGTGGCGGTTATGTGCTGAAAGACAGCGGCGGTAAGCCAGATATTATTCTGATTGCCACCGGTTCAGAGATGGAAATTACCCTGCAAGCGGCAGAGAAATTAGCAGGAGAAGGTCGCAATGTACGCGTAGTTTCCCTGCCCTCGACCGATATTTTCGACGCCCAGGATGAGGAATATCGGGAGTCGGTGTTGCCTTCTAACGTTGCGGCTCGCGTGGCGGTGGAAGCAGGTATTGCCGATTACTGGTACAAGTATGTTGGTCTGAAAGGGGCAATTGTCGGGATGACGGGTTACGGGGAATCTGCTCCGGCGGATAAGCTGTTCCCGTTCTTTGGCTTTACCGCCGAGAATATTGTGGCAAAAGCGCATAAGGTGCTGGGAGTGAAAGGTGCCTGATGGTGATTGCCGGATGCTGATTGCCGGATGCGACGCTGACGCGTCTTATCCGGCCTACAGCGTCTTATCCGGCCTACATGTCCCGCCATTTTGTTTAACGGGTGATCCACAACGTGGGCCAGGCGTCTGGCCCATGCCAGTTATCGCAGGTGGGTTCTGCGGCGTAACGCACCAGGCGAAAACGCTGACCGTCAAAGCGCCAGCGCGCCTGAATGCCACAATCGCTTAATCCGCGCCCTTTCGCTAAGGTCACCAGTTCACGCGATTTCTCATCAAATGTTGCGTTCATCAGTTCCAGTTCATTCGTCTCCTGACCGTTGTTGAACGGCAAACGCAACCGAACCGGGCGCGAAGCTAGTGGCTTTTTACGCGACACAATCCATGCCAAATCAATGGTGTTATAGGCCCCTGCCTCACAGCTAATCATCATCAGCGCTTTATCATCAGTCAGCGCAGTGACATTCACCTCACGACGCAATGGATCAAGCGAGCAGCGCAGACCATTCATCCGCCAGTTTCCATAATCCAGCAAATCGTTGCGTTCTTCGAGTGAGAGTGGCGTCGGCGTTGGGTTAACCACCGCGACCTCTTTCAGCGCAGGCGCGGGCGGTACGCTGAGCGGCGGTTCGTCCCCTTTCTTGATCCACGCGGTTTCACTGCCAACGCGCTTTTGCTGAGCATCAATAAACAACAACGCTGCTTTTAAGCCACTCAGAGAAATGGTCTGATCGCCATCGCGTAAGGTGATTGCCTTCCCTTCCTGAATCATCTGCAAAAACGCGGTGATGGTTGCCGTATCATCGGTTACTAATAACCATGGTGAAATCCGCCACTTGTCACCACTTAACGCCAACGGCTCGCCATCTAACAGCAGCCGTGGCGCTATCTCCCCTTCTGACGCCTCCGGCGACTTCAATCCGCCGCGCTCAATACGTAAAACGGCATCGGTATGCGCCCCGGCGCTGCGGCTCAGGGTCATCACCAGTCCATTATGATCGCCCGTATTACGCGCCACGCAGAAATTTTGGTTATTACAGGTGACCTGCCAGTCGGAAAACGCCCGTTGCGCTGGTGCCGCCCACACCAAAGACGTCGGCAACAAAGCGAAAAAAAAGAGAAGGAAAATGCGATAGCGCATGGACGGTACGACCCCAGAAGTTCAAACAAACAGCACAAGTCGTATCTTCGTTGCGCAGGTAGCGCGGCTCAATCGGATTTGTCGGATTGAGCCAATAATAAACAACGAAATATTATTGTTATTTTTCAGTCCATTAAATGTGACGTTTGCAAATAGTTAAGCAATAACACCGTCTTACCGTCACGTATCTCGCCGGTTTTGATCATCTCCAGCGCCTGGCTGAACGGCAGCTCGAGCACTTCAATATCTTCATCTTCGACACCGCCACCGGCGTTAGCGCGCTGATTGTCACTGTATTCGGCGATAAAAAAGTGGATTAGCTCAGTCACACCGCCTGGCGACATATACAGTTCAAATAATTTGCGCACTTCACCCACTTCATAGCCCGTCTCTTCAATCGCTTCTTTGCGAATACACACTTCCGGTTCGTCGTTATCCAGCAGCCCGGCGCAGCTTTCAATCAGCTGCCCGCTTTCATTGCCATTAACCCAGGTAGCGACACGGAACTGACGAATCAGAACCACGGTCTTTTTCTTCGTGTTGTACAGGAGGATCGTCGCACCATTGCCGCGATCGTACACTTCACGTTTATGGCGGATAACTTCGCCGTCTTTGCGCGTGAGATCGTAAGTAATGTTGTGCAGGGTGAAATAGTTATCGGAGAGAATTTTGTCTTTAATGAGGGTGATTTGTTGCGTCATACCGACTCCACAGCGCGAAATGAACAATTATCTTACGCTGTGAAGTCGGGTTTGTCTGCGCAGGCTATCAGTGAGATTTGACTGATTTTACCCCCAGCCAGTCAATAATCCCCTGTGCCGCATGACGTCCTTCTGCCATTGCGGTAACCACCAGATCCGCACCACGCACGGCGTCACCACCAGCGAAGATTTTCGGATTGGTGGTCTGGTAACGGTACTGGCTTTCCACATCCGCGATGATGCGGCCCCATTTGTCTACCGTTACACCGTGCGACTCCAGCCACGGCATCCCGTGCGGATTGAAGCCAAACGCCATAATCACCGCGTCGGCTGGCATGACAAATTCACTGCCTTCCACCGGCACTGGACGCCGACGCCCCTGGGCATCCGGCTCTCCAAGACGCGTGCGCAGGAAACGAATCCCGCAGACGTGACCTTGTTCATTCAGCTCAAGCGCCACCGGCTGGACGTTAAATTCGAAGTTGGCCCCCTCTTCGCGGGCGTTCTTCACTTCTTTCTTCGAGCCTGGCATGTTAGCTTCATCACGACGATAAGCGCAGGTGACGTTACTCGCGCCGTGGCGCAGTGCGGTACGCACACAGTCCATCGCGGTGTCGCCGCCGCCCAGTACCACGACGTTAAGTCCGGCGGTATTGATAAACGGCTCTTCCGGTAGCTCTTCGAGCCCCATCACCTGTTTAGTGTTGGCAATGAGGAACGGCAGCGCGTCATAAACGCCCGGCGCATCTTCATTGGGTAAACCCGCTTTCATGGAACGGTAAGTGCCTACGCCAACGAAGACCGCGTCGTATTGTTCCAAAAGCGAATCCAAAGAGACATCTTTACCCACTTCACAATTGAGTTCGAAGTGAATCCCCATCGCGCTGAAGATTTCCCGACGGCGTGCCAGCAGGGATTTATCCAGTTTGAAAGAAGGAATGCCGAAAGTGAGCAAGCCACCGATTTCTGGATGGCGATCGTACACCGTCACCCCCACGCCATTGCGGGTCAGAACATCCGCACAGGCCAGCCCTGCCGGACCTGCACCGATAATCGCCACCCGCTTGTCCACTTTGGTGACATGGCTTAAGTCAGGACGCCAACCTTTCGCCAACGCCTGATCTGAAATGTAGCGTTCAATGTTGCCGATAGTTACCGCGCCGTGCTCATCGCGAATAGTACAGGCACCTTCACACAAACGGTCTTGCGGACAAACGCGTCCGGTAATTTCCGGCAGGGTGTTGGTCTGGTGAGAAAGCTCGACGGCGGCGTCGATGTTTCCGGCTTTCACCAGTTCAATCCACTGCGGTATATGGTTATGCAGCGGGCAGTTCCATTCACAAACGCTGTGCTCGCCGCACTTAAGGCAGCGCGAGGCTTCCCGTTGTGCCTGGTCGGCGCGAAATGGCAGATAAATTTCATCAAAACCGGTTTTGCGCGCTTCAATCGCCAGTTTATCCGGCTCGCCACGCGCGGGCGTTGCCTGCATTTGTTCGACTTTACTCATTACCGGCATTTCTTGCGCCGCGGTACTGGCATGCCACGGTTGATGTTCCTGACGCGCGGTGCGCAAGCGGCGGGATTTCGCCATGCCGGAGAGTGCGACGTCAGTGACCAGTTGCAGCGCGTCCGCCGGGCAATTCTCAACACAGGCAGGACCGTTTTCGCGCCCCGCACAAAGGTCGCATTTATGCGCCGTGGCTTTTACTTTTCCTGCCGCGACGGGTGTCAGGACGATTTGCATCGTACCAAAAGGACAGGCCACCACGCAGGATTTACAGCCAATACACTTTTGCTGATTGACCTGAATGCTGTCATCAACGTGGCTGATTGCGCCATTAGGGCAGCTACGGGCGCAGGGCGCATCTTCACAATGGTGACAGGTCACTGCACTACGTTGCTGTTGATGTTTGATAACCGTAATTCGGGGATGAAAATGGTGTTGGCTCAGGACATGTTGCTCATCATTGTGAGCCATGACACAGGCGATTTCACAAGCATGACAACCCAGACATTGCTGACTGTTGGCCATAATAAAACGATTCATAACGACCTTCTTTTTTGGTTGTAAAAACCTTATTCTTTATATGAGTGTTGTTATTACCCGACTTACAGGGGAATCGGCAATGTTCATGTGCCCAGAATAAGTAACTATTTCGCTATAAACTGTGGCAGATCAAATAATCCCATCACTGACTAAATTGCGTTTCAGCGAACTGGAACATTAATGATTTTTTGTGGAGAAGACGCGTGTGATTGTTAAACGACCCGTCTCGGCCAGTCTGGCCCGGGCCTTTTTTTACATTGTGCTGCTGTCGATTCTTTCCACGGGTATCGCTCTGCTAACTCTGGCGAGCAGTTTGCGCGACGCTGAGGCTATCAATATTGCCGGATCGCTGCGTATGCAGAGTTACCGCCTGGGCTACGACTTGCAAAGTGGCAGTCCACAACTCAATGCACATCGCCAGTTATTTCAGCAGGCACTGCATTCACCGGTATTAACCAACCTCAACGTCTGGTATGTGCCAGAAGCAGTAAAAACTCGCTATGCGCATCTGAATGCCAACTGGCTGGAGATGAATAATCGGCTCAGCAAGGGCGATTTGCCGTGGTATCAGGCCAATATTAATAATTATGTTAATCAGATAGACCTGTTCGTACTGGCTTTACAGCACTACGCTGAACGCAAAATGCTGCTGGTGGTGGCGATTTCCCTGGCTGGCGGCATCGGTATTTTCACGCTGGTCTTTTTTACTTTGCGCCGCATACGCCATCAGGTGGTTGCCCCGCTGAATCAGCTGGTTACCGCCAGTCAGCGTATTGAACACGGGCAGTTCGACTCGCCGCCGCTGGATACCAACCTGCCGAATGAGCTTGGTCTGCTTGCAAAAACCTTTAACCAGATGTCGAGCGAGCTGCATAAATTGTACCGTTCGCTGGAAGCGTCAGCAGAAGAAAAGACCCGCGATCTACACGAGGCCAAGCGTCGTCTGGAGGTGTTGTATGAGTGTTCGCAGGCGCTGAACACTAGCCAGATTGATGTGCATTGTTTCCGCCATATTTTGCAGATTGTTCGCGACAATGAAGCGGCTGAATATCTGGAGTTAAATGTCGGTGAAAACTGGCGGATTAGCGAAGGGCAACCAAACCCGGAATTGCCGATGCAGATTTTACCGGTGACAATGCAAGAGACGGTTTACGGCGAACTGCACTGGCAAAATAGTCACGTTTCATCATCAGAACCGCTGCTTAACAGCGTTTCGTCGATGCTGGGACGCGGTTTGTACTTTAATCAGGCGCAGAAGCATTTTCAGCAATTATTGTTGATGGAAGAACGTGCGACCATCGCCCGCGAATTGCACGACTCGCTGGCTCAGGTACTTTCTTACTTACGTATCCAGTTGACGTTACTGAAGCGTTCGATACCGGAAGATAACGCCACCGCACAAAGTATCATGGCCGATTTTTCCCAGGCGTTGAATGATGCTTATCGGCAGTTACGCGAGCTGTTGACTACTTTCCGCCTGACGCTGCAGCAGGCGGATCTCCCCTCCGCATTGAGGGAAATGCTGGATACGTTACAAAATCAAACCAGCGCCAAACTGACCCTCGACTGCCGTCTGCCAACCCTGGCACTGGATGCGCAAATGCAGGTGCATTTGTTGCAAATTATTCGCGAAGCGGTGCTGAATGCGATGAAGCACGCCAACGCCAGCGAAATCGCCGTCAGTTGCGTCACCGCGCCGGACGGCAATCACACGGTTTATATCCGTGATAACGGGATTGGTATCGGTGAACCGAAAGAACCCGAAGGTCATTATGGTCTGAATATCATGCGCGAACGCGCGGAACGGCTAGGTGGGACGCTGACTTTTTCACAACCTTCCGGCGGCGGCACGTTAGTGAGTATTAGCTTTCGCTCTGCGGAGGGTGAGGAAAGTCAGTTAATGTAATGCCTCCTACTGACCAAAGAATACTTGCACTTAAGGTTCAGTATAAAAGGGCATGATAATTTACATTAACTCCTTTTTTTCTCCACGATTGGCTCGTACCTTGCCGCTACAGTGAAGCAAGTCAAGCCTACAACGATACGCAGAAACACGAGGTCCTCTTTTAATGGCGAATTTCTTTATTGATCGCCCCATTTTTGCCTGGGTGCTGGCAATCCTGTTGTGTCTGACAGGTACCCTGGCGATTTTTTCATTGCCCGTTGAACAATACCCCGATCTCGCGCCACCGAATGTGCGAGTGACCGCTAACTATCCCGGCGCATCGGCCCAGACGCTGGAAAACACCGTGACCCAGGTTATCGAGCATAATATGACCGGCCTCGATAATCTCATGTATATGTCATCTCAGAGCAGTGGCACCGGTCAGGCATCTGTCACTTTAAGTTTTAAAGCAGGCACCGATCCGGACGAAGCCGTGCAGCAAGTACAAAACCAGCTGCAATCAGCCATGCGAAAGTTACCGCAGGCGGTGCAAAATCAGGGCGTGACGGTGCGTAAAACCGGCGATACCAACATTCTGACCATTGCCTTCGTCTCTACCGATGGTTCGATGGATAAACAGGATATTGCTGATTATGTTGCCAGTAATATTCAGGACCCGTTAAGCCGCGTGAATGGCGTCGGGGATATCGATGCCTATGGTTCGCAATATTCCATGCGTATCTGGCTGGACCCGGCGAAACTCAACAGTTTCCAGATGACGGCTAAAGATGTCACTGATGCCATTGAGTCACAGAACGCGCAGATTGCGGTTGGGCAACTTGGTGGTACACCTTCCGTCGATAAGCAGGCGCTCAACGCCACCATTAACGCCCAGTCACTGCTGCAAACACCAGAACAGTTCCGCGATATCACCTTGCGGGTCAATCAGGACGGCTCAGAGGTAAGGCTGGGCGATGTCGCCACCGTCGAAATGGGGGCGGAGAAATACGATTATCTTAGCCGCTTCAATGGTAAGCCAGCCTCCGGGCTGGGGGTAAAACTGGCCTCCGGCGCTAACGAAATGGCGACAGCGGAGCTGGTGCTCAATCGTCTCGACGAGCTGGCGCAGTATTTCCCGCATGGACTGGAATACAAGGTGGCGTATGAAACCACCTCGTTTGTTAAAGCCTCCATTGAAGACGTGGTGAAAACGCTGCTGGAAGCTATCGCTCTGGTTTTCCTCGTTATGTATCTGTTCCTGCAAAACTTCCGCGCCACGCTGATACCCACTATCGCCGTGCCGGTGGTGTTGATGGGAACCTTCTCCGTACTTTACGCCTTCGGTTACAGCGTCAACACCTTAACCATGTTCGCGATGGTGCTGGCGATCGGTCTGCTGGTGGATGACGCCATCGTGGTGGTGGAAAACGTCGAACGTATTATGAGTGAGGAAGGACTCACTCCTCGCGAAGCCACACGTAAATCGATGGGGCAGATCCAGGGGGCACTGGTCGGGATTGCGATGGTTCTTTCGGCGGTATTTGTACCAATGGCCTTCTTCGGCGGCACCACCGGTGCCATCTATCGCCAGTTCTCTATTACCATTGTTGCGGCGATGGTGCTGTCAGTACTGGTAGCGATGATCCTCACTCCGGCTCTGTGTGCCACACTACTTAAGCCACTGAAAAAAGGTGAGCATCATGGGCAAAAAGGCTTTTTTGCCTGGTTTAACCAGATGTTTAACCGCAACGCCGAACGCTACGAAAAAGGGGTGGCGAAAATTCTCCACCGTAGCCTGCGCTGGATTGTGATTTATGTCCTGCTGCTTGGCGGCATGGTGTTCCTGTTCCTGCGTTTGCCGACGTCGTTCTTACCGCTGGAAGACCGTGGCATGTTTACTACCTCGGTACAGTTGCCCAGCGGTTCAACGCAACAACAGACCCTGAAAGTCGTTGAGCAAATCGAGAAATACTACTTCACCCATGAAAAAGACAACATCATGTCGGTGTTTGCCACCGTTGGTTCTGGCCCTGGGGGTAACGGGCAAAACGTGGCGCGAATGTTTATCCGCCTGAAAGACTGGAGCGAACGCGACAGTAAGACCGGCACCTCGTTTGCCATTATCGAGCGTGCAACGAAGGCGTTTAACCAAATTAAAGAAGCTCGCGTTATCGCCAGCAGCCCGCCAGCAATTAGCGGTCTTGGTAGTTCTGCAGGTTTTGATATGGAGTTGCAGGACCACGCTGGAGCGGGTCACGATGCGCTGATGGCAGCACGTAATCAGTTGCTGGCGCTGGCGGCGGAAAACCCGGAGCTAACCCGTGTGCGCCATAACGGCCTCGACGACAGTCCGCAGTTGCAGATTGATATCGACCAGCGTAAAGCTCAGGCGCTGGGCGTTGCTATCGACGATATTAACGACACACTGCAAACCGCCTGGGGTTCGAGCTATGTGAATGACTTTATGGATCGCGGTCGCGTGAAGAAAGTCTATGTGCAGGCAGCTGCGCCGTATCGCATGCTGCCAGATGACATCAATCTCTGGTATGTCCGAAATAAAGATGGCGGCATGGTGCCCTTCTCTGCTTTCGCGACCTCACGCTGGGAAACAGGCTCGCCGCGTCTGGAACGCTATAACGGTTATTCTGCGGTTGAGATTGTTGGGGAAGCCGCACCGGGGGTCAGTACCGGTACGGCGATGGATATTATGGAATCGTTAGTGAAGCAGCTGCCAAACGGCTTTGGTCTGGAGTGGACGGCGATGTCGTATCAGGAGCGGCTTTCCGGCGCGCAGGCTCCGGCGCTGTACGCCATTTCCTTGCTGGTGGTATTCCTGTGTCTGGCTGCGTTGTATGAAAGCTGGTCGGTGCCGTTCTCGGTAATGCTGGTCGTGCCGCTGGGGGTAATCGGCGCGCTGCTGGCAACCTGGATGCGCGGGCTGGAAAACGACGTTTACTTCCAGGTGGGCCTGTTAACGGTCATTGGTTTATCGGCGAAAAACGCCATCCTGATCGTCGAGTTTGCTAACGAGATGAACCAAAAAGGCCACGACCTGTTTGAAGCGACGCTCCACGCCTGCCGTCAGCGTTTACGCCCGATTCTGATGACCTCGCTGGCATTTATCTTCGGCGTATTGCCAATGGCAACCAGCACGGGTGCCGGTTCCGGTGGTCAGCATGCGGTGGGTACTGGCGTAATGGGCGGGATGATTTCGGCCACTATTCTGGCTATTTACTTCGTGCCGCTGTTCTTTGTGCTGGTGCGCCGCCGCTTCCCGCTGAAGCCGCGCCCGGAATAAGCAATAAAAAAGGCGACATGCCAATGTGTCGCCTTTTTCAACTTTCCGATTAAGAACCTGCTCAGCGGGTTCTTGCTGTTTGTACTTTGTCTCAGGAATTACTTACGAAGCATAACTTCGATAAAGTCTTTCCAGTTCCCCAGTTCACGTTCAATCATAACAACCTCTCTTATAATTATGGGTATTCTACGGAAACAATATACCGTGGTGAAGCTAATTTACTCGATTGCTGCGATGACTACCTCCGGGGGACAAATCTTATGTAAATACTATGGTCCTGCGGTGATGATTTGTATGTGATACACAGCAACATTTCGAGATATTCATAC
>OKQJ01000366.1_pt1 | contig 13316 bp, 10 predicted proteins | sample 1614171 | NCBI WGS metagenome assembly OKQJ01 (sample SAMN04436911, study PRJEB24849) | human gut metagenome | biome: human gut; feature: NICU; material: stool | host: Homo sapiens | place: USA: Saint Louis, MO | collected 2012-05-30 | reverse complement strand
GGCGACAACCAGGAGCTGTCCGAGGCCGACAACCTCAAGTGGATCCAGCAGCTCGCCGACTGGACGAGCGAAACCCCCGACTCCAACGAGTTCCTCGGCTCGCTCAAGGAGGACCTTGGCGCGGCCGAGGTGTACGTGTTCACGCCGAAGGGCAAGATCGTCTCGCTGCCCGCGCAGGCCACGCCGGTCGACTTCGCGTACGCCGTGCACACCGAGGTCGGCCACCGCACCATGGGCGCGCGCGTCAACGGCCGTCTGGTGCCGCTTGACACCAAGCTCGAGAACGGCGACACCGTCGAGGTGCTCACCTCCAAATCGGAGACGGCCGGCCCGTCGCGCGATTGGCTGAGCTTCGTCAAAAGCCCGAAGGCGCGCAACAAGATCCGCCAGTGGTTCTCCAAGGAGCGCCGCACCGAGGCCATCGAGGAGGGCCGCGACGAGCTGACGCGCGCCATGCGCAAGCGCAACCTGCCGATCACCACGCTGCTGACGCCGAGCGCGCTTGTCGGAGTGGCCGACGAGCTCAACTTCTCCAGCGCCGACAACTTGTTCGCCGCGATCGGCGACGGGCAGATCTCCACGCAGAACGTCATCGCGCATCTGGTCAAGGACGCCGGTTCGGACGAGGTCGACGAGGAGGTGGAGCAGGAGGCCCTGCCGCTGCGCCAGGTCGAATCCACCAAGACGACCACGAGCTCGCTCGGCGTGTCGGTCAAGGGTGTCGGCGACGTGTGGGTCAAGCTCGCGCGCTGCTGCATGCCGGTGCCCGGCGACCCGATCGTCGGGTTCATCACCCGCAATCAGGGCGTGTCCGTGCACCGCACCGACTGCCAGAACATGGCCGATCTGCAGCGCCGCCAGCCGGAGCGCGTCGTCGAGGTGCAGTGGACCAGCACCAAGGGCCTGTTCATGGTCAAGGTCCAGGTCGAGGCGCTGGACCGCCAGCACCTGCTGAGCGATGTGACGCGCGTGCTCGCCGACCATGGCGTGAACATCATCTCCGGCTCGCAGACCACGGGCCGCGACCGCGTGGCGATCAGCCAGTTCAGCTTCGAGATGGCCGATCCGCAGCATCTGAACCGTCTGCTCGCCGCCGTGCGCAAGATCGACGGCGTCTTCGACGTCTACCGCATCACCGGCGCGAAGGAGTCCCAGGAGCCGCGCCTGCGCAAGATGCAGCAGTAGCGGTTGCGCCTGCGCGGAGGCCGTAGATCAGCACAATGCGGGCCCGGATAGCATAACGGCTGCATACCGGGTGGTATGCAGCCGTTATGTCGGCGGGATGGCCGATATGAGCTGATGATGACCGACGATTACAGCACGTCGACCGACAGGATCATGGCCGGCTCGAGCGGCGCGTCGGAGCGGTCGGTCGGCACGGCCTCGAGCTTGTCGACCACGGCCTTGGACTCGTCGTCCGCGACCTCGCCGAAGATGGTGTGGTGGCCGTCGAGCCACGGGGTCGGCACGGTGGTGATGAAGAACTGCGAGCCGTTGGTGCCGTGGATCTTGCCGTCCATGCCGCGGCGCAGGCCGGCGTTCGCCATGGCCAGCAGGTAGGGCTTGTCGAACTTGAGATCGGGGACGATCTCGTCGTCGAAGTCGTAGCCCGGGCCGCCGGTGCCGTTGCCGAGCGGGCAGCCGCCCTGGATCATGAAGTCCTTGATGATGCGGTGGAAGGTCAGGCCGTTGTAGAACTTCTCATGGGAGGGGTTGCCGGTCAGCGGGTCGGTCCACTCCTTCTCGCCGGTGGCGAGTCCGAGGAAGTTCTTCACGGTTTCGGGGGTCTTGTCGTCGAACAGGTCGATCCTGATGTCGCCTTCGGACGTGTGCATGATGATAGTGCTCATGGTTCCCCAGTTTCCCATAGGTTCTCGACGGGCCGGCCCCGCCGCTGCCACCGATCGAATCTACCGCGCGAACACGGTGGGCGAGCCGCTCAGCCTGGACATCGCCGAGGGCGGGATGTCCCTGATGCGGTCCATCGCCTCGTCGAGCGTGGAGCCCGGATCGTCGTGCTCCGGTGCGAACCGCACCGCGTTGCTGTTGCGGACCACGCGCGCCAATGCAGGGCGCTGCTTGTGCATGAACAACATGATCGCCTCGTTTCTGCCGGTGCCGGGTATCGGCAACATCGTTGGTTCCATCCTGCCGGCCGCGGGGCCGCCGCGGTATCGGGGACACTCCTGATTACACCCCGAACCGCGCGTTTCCGCGCTCATCCGAAAGGGTGATTTCGGCGGGGCTGTCATCCTCGCAGCCGATGCGCCGCGGATGCCGTGCGGGCCTCCCGGCCGGGGCCGCGCGCCATCGCCGCATGCCGCCACCATAGACGAGAACGCGGGCCGCGGCGCCCCGGCGTCGACTCCTGATGACAGGCGCGCGCCCGATCCGCGTCCGAGCCGTCCACGTATGATGACACTAGGCGGCGCCGCGCGTCCATCCGTGCTGTACTCGGAGGTATGAACGGGCACGGTGAATCTCAACGGGGAACGGTCGCGGCTGCGCCGGGAAAGCGGGGAAATCATGAATGACGGCATGGCATCGGGGGCCGCTGTGGAACCGCAGCAGGCCGGGCCGCTGCGCGTCGCGGTGGTCGACAACGACATGCTCACCGCGAAGGTGCTGGTGCAGCTGCTGCCGAAGATGTGTCGGGGCGTGGCCGTGCCGTGGTGGACCACCTCCGGCAGCGAGGCGCTGGCGAAGACGCTCGACCCGGTCTCCCGCCCGCAGATGCTGATCGCCGACATGTCGCTCGGCGAGATCAGCGGGTTGACAATCTGCCGCCGCGTGCGCGAGACGAGCGCCGACGTGCTGCTGCTCGGCGTCACCTCGTACAGCCTGAGCCACTATGCGGAGCGCCTGGTGCAGGCCGGCGCGCAGGGGCTGGCCGACAAGGCCGGCATGCAGCAGATCGTCGCGGCGGTGGACACGATACGCCGCGGCGGCACCTTCGTTCCCGCGGAACTCGCCGGCTCCGTGTCCTTCGACACCGCCGAGCGGGCCCACGAGCGGCTCAAGGCCGGCGCCCGCAAACCGGTGAAGCTGTCCGATCAGGAGTCGCGCATCATCGACATGCTGTCACGCGGCCTGACCTACGCCGACATCGCCGAACGGCTCGCCATCACGCAGGCCACGGCACGCACCTATGCGCATCGCGCCGAGGAGAAGCTCGGCGCCGCTACGCTGGCGCAGGCCGTGGCCATGTGGGTCACCGGCGAATGGGCGTGAGCATGCATCCGGCGCCCGGTCCCGTGCGCGCGCTGCGCGACGGTTGGGGAATGGTGCGGCCGCGCGGATTCCCGCAGTGGTGCGGATTCCTGTCCGTATGCCTTGTCGCGGTCGATCTGGTCGGATGGTCCAAGCCGCTGCCTGCGCAGGACCTGGCGGTGACGGTCATGACCCTGTACATGACGTTCCTGATGTGGCACAATCCGAAGGTCTCCTGCGGGGTGTTCCTGCTGATGACGGCGATCGTGTCGATGTCGCCGGATCCGAACCATGCCGTGGGCACCTCGGACATCTTCTTCATGCCGGCGGCCGGCTACATCCTGCCGTGGTGGGTCGTCTGCCTGGCCATCGTGTTCCTGGTGGCGCAGGGCGCGCTGCTGATGTCGTTCGGCATGCTGCCGTCCCTGCCCGCGGATTCCGGCGCGACCGGCGCGTGGCCGACGAGCAAGCCGGGCGAGATCCTGATGTTCGCGGCGGTGGCCGCGCTGCTGTACGTCGTGCTGTTCGGCATCGGCATGCTGATGCGCAACCGCGACGACAAGCGCGCCAGGCGCCTCGCGGAGGAGCGGCTGCGCTGGACGCACGCGAGGATGGTCAGCCGCCAGCGCGACGCCGAGCTGACGGCCGCGATCCACGATTCGGTGACCAACGACCTGTCGTATATGGCCCTGATGGCCGACCAGCTGGGGCTGATCGCCGCGACGCTGCCGCGGAACGAGGACACGGCGCTGGTCGTCGAGACCTCTAGGGCGCTGCGCGAGCGGTCGCGTCACGCCCTGCAGGCGGTGCACGAAGTCATCGATCTGCTCGAGGAGCGCGCCCCGTCGGGCGGCGTCGTGTCGAGGACCGCGCTGCAGGCCGCCGTGGAGACGCTGATACGCGACGAGGACGCGAAACTGCGCGATATGGGCATCGAGGGGTTCGGCCGCTTCGAATCCGGCGAATCCGGCGAATCCGGAGAATTCGTGCAGTCCGGCGAATCTCATGGTTCCGGTGAGCCGGATTGGTCCGATGCCTCTGCCGGGCTGGGCATCGCGGCGAGCGTCGATGCGGCGGTGCGCGACGCGGCGATCGGCATGATCGGGGAGATCTACGCGAATCTGGTGCGGCATTGCCGCCCCCATGCGGACAATTACGTGCTGACGGTCATCCTTGGCCGGTCGGCCCTGCGCATCGAGGAAAGCAACGGCTACGATGCGCGGCGCTCCCATGCCGAGGCGCTCGACGGCGTGCGGTCGGGGCGCGGGCTCGGGCTGCACCGTTCCGTCATCGAATCGCTTGGCGGGCTGATCGAGACGTCGGGCGCGCACGGCGTCTGGCGCATCGCCGTGACGCTGCCCTTGACCCCACCGTCCCGTCATCCGGCCGCGGCGCAACCCGGCGTTGCCTCCGTCTGACCGGGCTACAGCACGCCGAAATGCCTGAGCGCGTTCATGATGCCGTCGTGGTCGACGTCGTCGGTGACGTAGTCGGCCGCCCGTTTGGCCGGCTCGGAGGCGTTGCCCATCGCGATGCCGATCCCCGCGTATTCGAGCATCGTCACGTCGTTGCCGCCGTCGCCGAAGGCGATCGCCTGCGCGGCCGTGAGCCCGTAGTGGCGCAGGAAGCGCTTCATGCCTTCGGGCTTGCCGCCGTCGGCGGGGATCAGATCGACGAAATCCGGGTGCCAGCGCACGCCCGCGATGTTGCGGCACCGGCCGATGAGCTCCGCCTCCAGCGCGGTGTCGACGTACGGGCTGATCTGGAAGGTCTCGTGGACGGGCGTGCGCGCGTGCGGGGCATCGACGTGCACCTCGGGCGCGGTCTTGCCGAGCTGACGCCATGAGGCGCGCATCGAATCGGTCACTTGGTTGAAGTACACGTAGTCTTTCTCGCAGTAGTTCGCCACCACGTCCGGGTGCTCGTCGAGCCAGCGGGTGACGGTTTCGATGTCGTCCCTGTCGAGCGGGCGCGCCTCGAGGAAGCCGTGGTCGTCGAAGCAGTACTGTCCGTTCATGCCGACGATGCCGTCGAAGTCGACGGGCATCGTGTCGAGCACGACGCCCATGTGCGAGGGCGCGCGGCCGGTGCAGATGAAGATGCGCACGCCGCGGGCCTGCAGCGCGTGCAGCGCCTCGATCGTGGATTCGGGGATCGAGTGCGTGACGAAACTGGTGAGCGTGCCGTCGATGTCGAAGAACGCCGCCCTGATGTCGCCGCCGCGCGCGATGGCGCCGGATTCACTGTTCGCTGCCATGACAAAAACCTCCGTCCGATGGGGCGCGGCCGCCTCCGGGAGCGGCCGGCGCGCCCGCCATGGGTGCCGGTCCTGCACCGCCCCGCCTGCCGCCTTCACCGACCAGTGTAGACAATCCCGGCGCCCGGACGATATCGGAGAGGTATCGGGGCGGCCGGCTGCGGGCGCGAAACCCGCCGGTGCCTCCGGGTGCACTAGGATAACGGGTATGACTCAGATTCGTTTCGCTCTCGCCCAAATCGACACCTGCGTCGGCGACCTCGACGCCAATGCCGACAAGATCATGCGGTACGTGCATCTCGCCGCGAAAGGCCGCGCCCAGGTGGTGGTGTTCCCCGAGATGACGCTCACCGGCTACCCGATCGAGGATCTGGCCCTGCGCCGCACCTTCCGCCAGGCCGCGTGGGACAAGGCGAACTGGCTGGCCACCGAGCTGGCCGCCGATGGGCTCGGCGACCTGTACGTCGCGGTCGGCACGGTCGGCACCGACCACGCCTCCGACAAGCCGAAGAACCGCATGGTCGTGCTGCACGACGGCGTGGTGTGGGCCGGCTACGACAAGCACTTCCTGCCCAACTACGGCGTGTTCGACGAGTTCCGCATCTTCACCGCCGGCGAACGCTCGGTGGTGCTCGACATCGACGGCGTGCGCGTCGGCGTGGCGATCTGCGAGGACATCTGGCAGGACGGCGGCCCCGTCGCCGAATTGGCCGGCCGGGGCATCGACGTGCTCATGACGATGAACGGCTCCCCGTACGAGGAGGGCAAGACGCATGTGCGCTACGACCTGGCGGTGCGCCGCGCGGACGAGGTGCACGCGCCGGTGATCTACGTCAACCAGGTCGGCGGCCAGGACGATCTGGTGTTCGACGGCGGCAGCTTCGTCGTGGACGCCGACGGCACGCTACTGGCCCGCGCGCCGATGTTCATGGAGCATCTGGGCTTCTTCGACTTCGACGCGGATGCCGAACGCCAGGGGGCCGGCGAGATCGCGCCCGAGCTCGACCCGGATGAGGAGGTGTACACGGCCTGCGTGCTCGGCCTCAAGGACTACATGGCCAAGAACCGCTTCAAGGGGGTGTGCCTCGGCCTGTCCGGCGGCATCGACTCGGCGCTTGTGGCCGCCATGGCCGCCGACGCGTGCGGCGGCGAGCACGTGCAGGGCATCTCGATGCCGAGCATGTACTCCTCGGACGGGTCCAAGGACGACGCCGCCGACCTGGCCGCCAATCTCGGCGCGAAATACGACGTGCAGCCGATCGAGCCGCTGTTCGTGTCCTACCAGAAGCAGCTGGACCTTGAAGGGGTGGCCGCCGAAAACCTGCAGGCGCGCATCCGCGGCGTCATCGTCATGGCCTACTCGAACGCGAAGGGCCTGCTGGCGCTGGCCACCGGCAACAAGTCCGAGCTCGCCTGCGGCTATTCGACGATCTACGGCGACGCGGTCGGCGGCTACGCGCCGATCAAGGACCTGCTCAAGACCCGCGTCTGGGAGCTGTCCCGTTGGCGCAACAAGGCCGCGGCGGCGGGCGTCGGCATCGGCGGTCTCGGCATCGTCGGCAACGAGCGGAGTGGCGCCGGCACGCCGTTGCCGGGCGGGGTAATGATCCCGGTCAACTCGATCGAGAAGGCGCCGAGCGCCGAACTGCGCCCCGGGCAGAAGGATTCCGACTCGCTGCCCGAATACGCGCTGCTCGACCAGGTACTCGCCGCGTACATCGAGCATGCGCACGGCCGCGCCGACCTGCTCGCCGACGGCTTCGACGCCAAGACCGTCGATACGGTGATGCGCCTGGTCGACCGCGCCGAGTGGAAGCGCCGCCAGTACCCGCTGGGGCCGAAGGTCACGGCGCTCGCGTTCGGCCGCGACCGCCGCCTGCCCATCACCAACGCGTTCCGCGAGTAGGATGTCGTACGGTTGGCCGCCGTGCGGTTGGCGCGCGGCGGCCAACGGGAGGGGATGCTCATGAGCGACAAGGAATGGTATTTCAACACGGTGACCGAACAGCCCGAGCAGGGCAAGGTCTCGCCGATCAGCCACCGCATGGGGCCGTACCGGACGCGCCAGGACGCCATCGACGCGTGGCGGATCGTCAAGGAGCGCAACACGACGTGGAACGAGGCCACGCGCCAGTGGAACCGGTGGGGCAAGACCGGCGCCGACGGCGACCCGTATGACGACGATTCCTACGACGACGGCCTCGACGGCGATGATGTGAGCGATAACAAAATGTGAGATAGCTCACGTTGTGAATCAGCCTTTTCCCAGCTTGGCTCAACTACCATGGAAGATGTAAGGAGACGGCGTGAAGATGCGCCGCCTACGACACCAAGGAGTGACATGACAGCAGTTGACAATGCAGTGTCTCAGGAAGAGCTCGAGGCCAAGGCCTGGGCAGGCTTCACCGAGGGCAACTGGCAAAAGGACATCGACGTACGTGACTTCATCCAGAAGAACTACACCCCGTACACCGGTGACGAGTCCTTCCTGGCTGACGCTACCGACAAGACCAAGCACCTGTGGAAGTACCTCGACGACAACTACCTGGCCGTCGAGCGCAAGCAGCGCGTCTACGACGTGGACACCCACACCCCCGCCGGCATCGACGCCTTCCCGGCCGGCTACATCGATTCCCCGGAAGTCGACAACGTGATCGTCGGCCTGCAGACCGACGTGCCGTGCAAGCGCGCCATGATGCCGAACGGCGGCTGGCGCATGGTCGAGACGGCCATCAAGGAAGCCGGCAAGGAGCCGGATCCGGAGATCAAGAAGATCTTCACCAAGTACCGCAAGACCCACAACGACGGTGTCTTCGGCGTCTACACCAAGGACATCAAGGTCGCCCGCCATAACAAGATCCTCACCGGTCTGCCGGACGCCTACGGCCGCGGCCGCATCATCGGCGACTATCGCCGCGTGGCCCTGTACGGCCTCAACGCGCTGATCAAATTCAAGCAGCGCGACAAGGACTCCGTGCCGTACCGCAACGACTTCACCGAGCCGGAGATCGAGCACTGGATCCGCTTCCGCGAGGAGCACGACGAGCAGATCAAGGCCCTCAAGCAGTTGATCACCCTCGGCAACGAGTACGGTCTGGACCTGACCCGCCCGGCCCAGACCGCCAAGGAAGCCGTGCAGTGGACCTACATGGGCTACCTCGCCTCCATCAAGAGCCAGGACGGCGCCGCCATGTCCTTCGGCCGCAACTCCGCGTTCTTCGACGTGTACTTCGAGCGTGACCTCAAGGCCGGCCTCATCACTGAGACCGATGCCCAGGAGATCATCGACAACATCGTCATGAAGCTGCGCATCGTCCGCTTCCTGCGCACCAAGGACTACGACAACATCTTCTCCGGCGATCCGTACTGGGCGACCTGGTCCGACGCGGGCTTCGGCGGCGACGGCCGCCCGATGGTCACCAAGACCTCGTTCCGTCTGCTCAACACGCTGACCCTCGAGCACCTTGGACCCGGCCCGGAGCCGAACATCACGATCTTCTGGGATCCGAAGCTGCCGGAAGGCTACAAGCGCTTCTGCGCCAAGATCTCGATCGACACCTCGGCTATTCAGTACGAGTCCGACAAGGAAATCCGCTCCCACTGGGGCGACGACGCCGCCATCGCTTGCTGCGTCTCCCCGATGCGCGTGGGCAAGCAGATGCAGTTCTTCGCCGCACGCGTGAACTCCGCCAAGGCGCTGCTCTACGCGATCAACGGCGGCCGCGACGAGATGACCGGCATGCAGGTCATCGACAAGGGCGTCATCGAGCCGGTGGCCCCGGAGGCCGACGGCACGCTTGACTACGAGAAGGTCAAGGCCAACTACGAGAAGGCTCTCGAGTGGCTGTCCGAGACTTACGTCGAGGCTCTGAACATCATCCACTACATGCACGATAAGTACGCCTACGAGTCCATCGAGATGGCGCTGCACGACAAGGAAGTGTACCGTACGCTCGGCTGCGGCATGTCCGGCCTGTCGATCGCTGCCGACTCGCTGTCCGCCGTCAAGTACGCCAAGGTGTACCCGATCTACAACAAGGACGCCAAGAACCTCGAGGGCCACGAGTACGAGTACGTCGAGGGCGCCGATGACGATCTGGTCGTCGGCTACCGCACCGAGGGCGACTTCCCGGTTTACGGCAACGACGACGATCGCGCCGACGACATCGCCAAGTGGGTCGTCTCCACCGTCATGGGCCAGGTCAAGCGCCTGCCCGTGTACCGCGGCGCCGTCCCGACGCAGTCCATCCTGACGATCACCTCCAACGTGGAGTACGGCAAGAACACCGGTTCCTTCCCGTCCCGCCACAAGAAGGGCACCCCGTACGCCCCGGGCGCGAACCCGGAGAACGGCATGGACTCGCACGGCATGCTGCCGTCGATGTTCTCGGTCGGCAAGATCGACTACAACGACGCGCTGGACGGCATCTCGCTGACCAACACGATCACCCCCGACGGCCTCGGCCGCGACGAGGAGGAGCGCATCGGCAACCTGGTCGGCATCCTGGACGCCGGCAACGGCCACGGCCTCTACCACGCGAACATCAACGTGCTGCGCAAGGAGACCATGGAGGACGCCGTCGAGCACCCCGAAAAGTACCCGCACCTGACCGTGCGCGTCTCCGGCTACGCGGTGAACTTCGTCAAGCTCACCAAGGAGCAGCAGCTCGACGTCATCTCCCGTACGTTCCATCAGGGCGCCGTCACCGACTGATGACGTCATGATGCCGGCCCCGCGAGGGCCGGTCCGTGCGACCGCGTTGGCGCATGATACGGCCCCCGCCGGTGGGGCTGTCAGCCGCGGGCTGATTGGGGGTTCCGGCGCCTTGAGCGCCGCCCCGGTCGGCCTGTGCCGACAGCCCCGTCCGGCGGGGGCCGACATTTGTTGTAAGGCTGTATGCCAAGGAGGACAGCGATGCCCGTAACACTCACGTTCCGTACCACGACCCGGCATATGCTCAAGGAGTCGAAGACCTATGCCAGTCAGACGCTGATGGGGGGACTCTCCGGATTCGAATCGCCCATCGGCCTGGACCGGCGCGACCGCATCGGCGCACTGAAAACCGGCGACATCGGCTTCGTGCACTCCTGGGACATCAACACCTCCGTGGACGGCCCGGGCACCCGCATGACGGTTTTCATGTCCGGCTGCCCGCTGCGCTGTCAGTACTGCCAGAATCCGGATACCTGGAAGATGCGCGACGGCCAGCCGGTGTACCTCGACGCGATGATCAAGAAGGTCGACCGCTACAAGGACCTGTTCAAGGCCACGCGCGGCGGTATCACCTTCTCCGGCGGCGAGTCGATGATGCAGGCGGCCTTCGTCTCCCGCGTGTTCCGCGCGGCCAAGGAGATGGGCGTGCACACCTGCCTCGACACCTCCGGGTTCCTCAACACCAACTACACCGACGAGATGATCGACGACATCGACCTGTGCCTGCTCGACGTCAAGTCCGGCGACGAGGAGACCTACCACAAGGTCACCGGCGGCCTGCTGCAGCCGACCATCGACTTCGGCCAGCGCCTCGCCAAGGCCGGCAAGAAGATCTGGGTGCGTTTCGTGCTCGTGCCGGGCCTGACCGACTCGGAGGAGAACGTCGAGAACGTCGCGCGGATCTGCGAGAGCTTCGACGGGGCGGTCGAGCACATCGACGTGCTCGGATTCCACCAGCTCGGCCGCCCGAAGTGGCACGAGCTGCGCATTCCGTACCCGCTTGAGAACCAGAAGGGCCCGAGCGCCGCGCTCAAGCAGCGCGTCGTCGAGCAATTCCAGTCCCACGGTTTCACCGTGTACTGAAATTGCCGTTGTCTGTGCGCTATTCGTCCTGTCGGTTTATTTTGTAAATGGTTGATGGCCGACCGATCCTCCGCCGCTGGCGGGAGGTGGCGCGTAGCGCCGGAGGGTGGTCGAGCCATGCTTCTGGCCACCCCCAGTCGGCTTCGCCGACGGTCCCCGCTAGCGGGGGCGTGAACCGCTTGCGATACAGGGTACTGGTTCCCCGTTGGATGGGATATGGAAGTGGCACCGGTATCCGGCATCGCCACGCGCGACACGGGGGCGCGTGGCGATGCCGCCAAAAATAGGGTGCCCCGTTTAGCCTTGTTATATGGCAGAGATCTTCGCTTTTCCGGGGGGAGTTTCCGCGCCGAGGCGGCCAGGCGACGATGCCGGCCTGCCCGGGCGCCCCGCCGGCGTTCCTGACGAAGTGTGGCGTGCCGTCGAGTCTGTACGCGCGATGCGGCGCGTGCCCGGCGTGCGCTATCGAGAGATTCCCGTGCCGTCGACGCTTGCCGATTACGGCATCGGCGTGGAACTGGAGAGCGGCAGCGACGGCGCATCGGGGGAGCACCCCGACCACGCCCGTCCCGGCATTGTGGGCGAAGGCGCGGACCGTCCCCGTTCCGGAGCCTCCGGCTGGATCACGCTGCTGTATTCGCGCGAGCCGCGGGACGACTGGTCGTCGCGCTGGCGGTGCGTCGCTTTCGCTCGCATGCCGCTGGAAACGAGGGAGGACAACGGCCTGGCTCCGGCGATGTACTGGGAGACCCTGCGCGGATTCCTCGACGGCGCGGACCGGGACGGGCTCCGCGGCACGGTGACGGTCACCAGAAACACCTCGTTCGGGTCGCTGGCCGGACCGGATTCGGCTGGTTGCGAAATGCGTGTATCATGGACGCCGCTTGAAGATATTGACGGACGCATGGACGCCGGCGCGCAGGTGGTGATGTGGGCGATGTTCATCCGTTCCGCCGCCGTTGCCGAGGAGGAACCATCCGTTGACCGATGAGCCCAGACTGCTGTCCGAGCCGCGTGGGGGAGTGCCCGGTGTCACCGCGACCCCCGATGGATTCCGCGACGTGTGCATGCGATTCGCCGCCGCGACTGGCTCCGTGGCGGCTGACGCCGAACGGGCGTCCGGGTTCCGCTACGGGCACGAGGATTGGCTGATCCAGTTCAAACGCGAGGGCGCGGGCATCGCGCTGATCGACCCGGTCGCGCTGAACGGGTTCGGCGTCGACTGGGAGGCGTTCAACGCCGCGCTCGGCGGCGCCGCGTGGATCATCCACGACGCCGCGCAGGACCTACCCGGATTCGCCGATCTGGGGCTGCGCCCCGGCGCGCTGTTCGACACGGAGATCGCCGCGAGGCTGCTCGGCCTGCATCGCTTCGGTCTGGCCGCCGTGACCGAGCGCTATCTGGGCATCACGCTGGCGAAGGAGCATTCTGCCGCCGACTGGTCGTACCGCCCGTTGCCGCGCGACTGGCGCAACTACGCGGCGCTCGACGTAGAGCTGCTCATCGAACTGGAGCGGCTGATGCGCACCGATCTGGCCCGCCAGGGCAAGGCCGGGTGGGCCGAGGAGGAGTTCGCCCATACGCTGGCGGAGGGCATGGGCCCGCGCCGCCGGCACCCGGTGCCATGGCTGCGCGTCTCGCACATCAACGTGCTCAGCCATGACCCACGGGGGCTGGCCGTCGCCAAGGCGCTGTGGCAGGAGCGCGATCGGCTCGCGCGGCAATACGACATCGCGCCGAACCTGCTGCTCTCCGATTCCTCGATCATCGAAGCCGCGGTGAAAAAGCCGCGCAACGCGCGCGAATTCCGCATGATCCGCTCGCTCAACGAGCGCGTGCGCATGCACACCGGCGGCGAGCAGGACAAGATGTTCGAGCGGTACGCGCCGATCCAGCGCAAGGTCAAGCCATCGGTATGGCGGGGCGTCATCCAGGAGGCCCTGGCGCTCGGGCCCGGTGAATGGCCGACGATGCCGGCGCCGCAGAACGACGCCGACGAGGGGCAGGGCAACGCGCCGCGCTCGATGCGCGTCTGGGCGGCGCGCCACCCTG
>OKQJ01000361.1_pt1 | contig 13405 bp, 13 predicted proteins | sample 1614171 | NCBI WGS metagenome assembly OKQJ01 (sample SAMN04436911, study PRJEB24849) | human gut metagenome | biome: human gut; feature: NICU; material: stool | host: Homo sapiens | place: USA: Saint Louis, MO | collected 2012-05-30 | reverse complement strand
TCAGGTCCTCTCTAGATGTTAGCTTTTCGTCACCCACTACAGTTGACAAAGAGCCTTTTCTTTTTATTTAACAATAGATTCTTTGTAGTCACACTCTTCGTTACTACAGATAACTTGCTTACCGCCACCACGGACTTTCTTCTCGACGAGGTAATCGCCTGATTTAGGACAGTTACGTCCAACAGGGATATCCCACGACGTAAATTCACAGTCAGGATAGCGGTCACAACCATAAAAGACACGATTACGTTTTGTCTTACGTTCGATGACCTGACCTTGACCACAGGTTGGACAAGTAACGCCAATTTCTTTAGTAATGGCCTTGGTGTTATGACAGTCTGGAAAATTACTACATGCGTAGAACTTACCGTAGCGACCAAGTTTGATGACCATTGGGTGACCACAGAGATCACAATCAAAACCAGCAGGCTCATCCTTGATTTGGATTTTTTCAATACCTTCTTCAGCTTTTTCCAATTCTTTTTGGAAAGGTTTGAAGAATTCATCAATAACCTTCTGCCATTGTTCCTTACCGATTTCAACTTTATCGAGTTTACCTTCCATCTCGGCAGTGAATTTAACATCCACGATGTCTGGGAAGAACTCTACGATTAGGCTATTAACAATTTCACCAAGTTCAGTTGGTTCAAAACGTTTAGCCACCAATTTGACATAGTAGCGACGTTGGATAACATCAAGCGTTGGCGCATATGTTGACGGACGACCAACGCCATTTTCTTCCAAAGTCTTAATCAATGTCGCTTCAGAATAGCGTGCAGGTGGTTGCGTAAAGTGTTGTTCAGGCGTTGTCACAACCTTCTTAACCGTATCACCTTCAGCCATATCAGGAAGCATTTTATTTTTATCAGAGTCGTTGTAAACGGCCATATAACCGTCAAACTTGATTTGGCTACCATTTGCTGTGAAAATGACTCCGTTTTGAGACAAGGTCACCTTCATCGTATCAAATACTGCTGCTGTCATTTGACTCGCTACAAAACGATTCCAGATAAGAGTATAGAGCTTAAGCTGATCCTTATCCAAATACTTAGCGATACTTTCTGGTGTTTGGAAAACATTTGACGGACGGATAGCCTCATGAGCATCTTGTGCTCCCGAACTATTTTTCACCTTGCTACCGTGTTTTGAATACTTAGAACCAAAGCGTTCTGTAATAAATTCAGCAGCCTGGTTTTGAGCAACCGGACTGATACGTGTTGAGTCCGTACGCATATAGGTAATCAAACCTTGAGCTCCTGAACCCAGATTAATCCCTTCATACAACTGTTGGGCAACCATCATGGTCTTACGTGTACGGAAGTTAATCTTATTAGCAGCATCCTGTTGGAGAGATGAGGTTGTATATGGCAATGGTGCATTACGACGGCGTTCTTTTTTCTCTACCTTATCTACATTAAAATCATCACTTGTGATACGAGACAGAACGGCTTGAACATCGTCATTATTGTTGAGCTTAAGCTTTTTACCATCCAAGCCATAGAAACTAGCCTGAAATTTCTTAGTACCCTTCTTAAAGGAACCATCAATTGTCCAATATTCTTCTGGTTTAAAGGTCTTAATTTCATTCTCACGGTCAATAATAAGCTTAAGAGCTACCGATTGCACCCGACCTGCAGAAAGACCTTTCTTAACCTTCTTCCAAAGAAGAGGTGAAATGGAGTAACCCACAATACGGTCCAAGACACGACGAGCTTGCTGCGCATCTACCAAGTCCATGTCAATGGCGCGTGGCTCCACAAAGGCATTCTTCACTGCATCTTTAGTAATTTCGTTAAAGACGACACGATTTTTTTCCTCTGGCTCTAAACCAAGAATATGTGACAAATGCCATGAAATGGCTTCCCCTTCACGGTCCGGGTCACTTGCGAGAAAGACTTGCTTAGCTTTTTTAGCCTCTTTCTTCAATTCATTGATAAGAGGTCCTTTACCTCGAATATTAATGTACTGAGGTTCGTAGTTGTTTTCAAAATCAATAGACATACTTGATTTTTTCAAATCACGGATATGCCCAACAGAGGCTACAACTTTATAATTGCGCCCAAGGTACTTTTCAATAGTTTTTGCTTTGGCAGGAGACTCCACGATGACCAAATTTTTCTTTGGTGTCGCCCTCTTTTTAGTCGCCTTTTTGGCTGTCGTTTTCTTTGTTGTTTTAGTTTTCGTTGCTGTCGCCATAGACTATTTCCTTGTAATATTATAAACTGGCTGCGCCACTAATCTGTCTAAAATCTAGTCACAAGACATTAAAAAATGAAACATCTTGAACCAAGCAACTAACATGATACCTTCCTTTTCTTTAACTGTCAATAAAAAACTTTATCTCTATAGGAGAACTTTGATTTTCAAGAAAACTCTGAAAGAATGTCAAACCCTGTCGTGATGCACTTTGCACCCTCCTGAATCAAGTGATGGCATCCGTCTGACTTTCCATCTAAAATATTTCCTGGAATAGCAAAAACATCTCTACCTTCTTCCATGGCACGCTCACAAGTAATCAGGCTTCCCGAGCGAAGCTTAGCTTCTACGACCATAACTCCTTGACACAATCCAGAAATAATCCGATTTCGTTCAGGAAAATGGTACTTGAGAGGCTGTTCCCCCGGTCCATATTCTGTAAGAACTAAATGGTTTTTAGCCATATAGTCCTGCAAAGCTTTATTTTCTTTAGGATAATAAACATCAAGTCCTGTCCCGATAACTGCAATAGTGTTTCCCTTATTTTTCAAGGACTCCATATGCGCACAAGTATCAATTCCACGCGCCAATCCACTCACAATAGTAAACTGATTACCAAGTTCACTAACAATTTTTCGAACAGACTGCTTGCCTGTTTCAGAACAATTTCTTGCCCCAACAACAGCTAGCTTTGGTTTAATCAGTAAATCAAGATTTCCCTGATAATAAAGGAGAACAGGAGGATTATAGGTGTGCTTCAGCTCAATGGGATATTCTTTATCAAAAATCGATAACGTAGGAAAACGTTCAAACTGTTCTTTGAGTTGCTTAATATCTAAACTCTTATACTTTTCCATAAAGAGTACTGCATTTTTAGACTTGGATACCACTGCCATATCACGTAAACTCAATTTTCTATCTTTAGTCTTTTGATAGTCCAAAATATTTAAGATATTCAAATTCGTCAACCCAGCGGCTTTAAGTTTAAAAAGTTCAAAATTATTCATATAGATACCTCCTTTTCTTTATTCGCAACAGAAAAGAAAAAAGCTCCATTATGGAACTTTCCTTGATTATAAATCATTTTCAGAGGCAAAATAAGACGCCGCCCCTAATAGGTTACTATCGTTATGGAAATGACAGGCTTGAAGAGTTATAGGCTCAAAACCTAATTCAGACTTATCATTAAATAACTCCTCATAGGCATCGCATATTCCTTCAATTAAAGTATCTTGCCTACTGATACCACCACCGATAACAACTTTCTCCAGCCTAAAGAAGCTCTGCAAATTTAGTACAAGAACAGCAATTTCATGACAATAGTTTTTAAATAAAAGATTTAGATCTTCCGATTGATTTTCCTCTATCGCTGAGAATACTGTTGGACCATCGTCTTGATTTAACCCAAGTAACTCACTGGCTTCATGAATAAAGCCTACTGCAGACCCCTTGTTATCGACAAGACTTACTAAGCCATGCATAAACAATTCCCACTGGAAGGGCAGAGAGGTTTGACTCATGCTTTGGGGACTTGGAGCTCGCAGATATTGGGTAACTGACAGAGGTGATAGCAAGTCCTCCTGTGAGACAAGTCCTAAACCAACACCCGTACCTAAAACCAAGGCAGCCCCACAATCTAACTCTTGTAGACTTCCATATCTGGCTTCAGCCAAAGCCGCCGCATCAGCATCATTGATAACCTTTACAGGCAGTTGAAATGTTTTAGTCAATCGTGACCCAAGTGGAATAGCCGTTAAATAAGGGATAAGACCGCCCTTGAAAATGAAACCACGTTTACTATTTATTTCTCCTGGGCACGCAATGGCAATCCCAGAAATGATATCCTTGTGAGACGAGACAATATGCTCTAAAGTCAACCAAAAGTCGTCTAACATTGGTGGTGTTGGAACTTTAGATTGATTGCTAATCTTAAAATCATCATCAACTACATCAACTAACCCAAACTTGATAAAGGTTCCTCCGATATCAATAGCTAAAATCACGCCACTTCACCTACTTTTTATTATTGACTTTATTGGTTCGAAGCTTCTTCTATGAATTGGTGTAACACCAAATTTATCTAGGCCAGACAGATGATCCTTGGTACCATAGCCTGCATTTTTGGCAAATGCGTAACCAGGAAACTCCTGATCATAGTCAGCCATCATCTTATCACGGGTTACCTTTGCTACGATAGAAGCTGCCGCAATTGATAAAGAATTAGCATCCCCTTTTATAATTGATGTTTGTCCTATTGGTAAGTCCAAAGTCATGGCATCAATTAACAAATGTTCAGGTTTGGGACTAAGATTTTCAATAGCTTCAGCCATAGCAAGCTTGGTTGCTTCATAAATATTGACATCGTCAATCACATGGTTGTCCTTAATACCAACCCCAACAGCAACTGCTTCCTTCATCACCTGCTTATAAATAGCTTCATGTTTTGATTTTGGAATTTTTTTACTGTCATTGAGACCTTTTATTTTGCAAAACTTTGGTAAGATAACCGCTGCAGCTACCACCGGCCCAGCCAAAGGGCCACGTCCAACTTCATCAACACCTGCAATGAGTTCAACTCCCTGAGCATAAAGTACTTTTTCGTAACTGAGCATCATCTCTAAGCGCTCTTCTTCAGCAATCTCAGCTTGGATAGCCTTACGGCGTTGCTTAATGGCAGACTGTACACCAGCTCGACTATCTTCCTCAAAACTTGCCCATCGGTGATCGTCAAGGTCTGTCAAAGTGGCCAATTGCTCTTTGACTTCTTTAATTGTCGCCATCAGTATCAACCCCAACAATATCAAGTGTGTAACGACCTAGTTTTCCATCACGAACTTCTTTGACAAATAGATTATAGAAACGGTCATAATCTTCACGGAAGCCAAGTTTTCGAGTCATTTCCATTATGATTTCTGGTGCCTCTTCCTCAAGGTCAATCCCTTTAAAGCGTTCCTCTAAACGTTCAGGATAGTAAGTTTTAAAATAGTTAAGTCCAAAAATCGTAACTTCATCCATTGGCAAGAGCTGGTCCTTGATGGCTCCGGTCAAAGCAAGCTTCAAGCCAACCAATTCATCTTCAAACTTAGGCCACAAAATCCCCGGAGTATCAAGGATTTCCAAGTCCTTATTAGACTTCAACCACTGTTGACCTTTTGTCACACCAGGTTTATTTCCTACAACGGCAATTTTTTTACCAGCCAAACGATTCATCAAGGTAGATTTCCCAGCATTTGGAATCCCAATAATCATGGTTCTCAAGGTCTCTTTCTGAATACCACGTTCACGTAGTCGTTGAATCTTGTCAGCCATGAGACTCTTAGTAGCGTCTGTCACCAACTTAACTGTAGATTGTTCCTTGGAATTAATGGCCAAGGTTTTAATCCCTTGACTCTCAAAATAGCTACGCCACTCTTTTGTACGATTACTATCAGCAAGGTCAGCCTTATTGAGAATTAAAAGCTTTGGTTTATCGCCAACAATTTTAGTCAGCATTGGATTTTGACTTGACAGTGGCAAACGGGCATCCACTAAAATTGTTACAAAATCAACATGCTTCAGATTTTCCTGAACTTGTCGACGAGCTTTGGACATGTGACCAGGAAACCATTGAATAGTAGCCATGTATATCTCTCCTCTTTCTTTTCTTAGTAAAATATGATTTAAACTCTTTAAAAAAAGCCAAAGACTTGGCTTTACTTTACTTATATTATATCAGATTTAGTTTGAGATGCCCAATCGATAAAAGTTGACTAAGCCTCAACAGGCATAAAGTTACCTACAATTTTACCAATAATTCGAGGATCTTCGTCATAGGGTGCGAACTTATCACCATAACGTTTATTGAGAGAAACTAAACGTAGCCCATCTTCCTCTCGATAAACTTTTTTAATATAGGTTTGCCCATCCCAGTCTACAGCATAAACAGCTCCATCATAATCAAAACCTGTTTGTTTGATTAGCACTACTTCACCATTTAGGTAGGTAGGTTCCATAGAGTCTCCAAAAACCCATGACGCAAAATCATGATCCAATTCTTCATCATAGAAAACTTCATCATAATTGCCATCACCAAAGTAAGTGTAACCAGTTCCGGCTGATAAACGCTCGAAAACTTTGTATGAGTAAAGCGGAATAACAGGTGCTTTTTGCTTTTCCGCTTCTTGCTCTTCTAAGAGAGCCTTAGTGAGTCGCAAAGCTTCTTGACGATTTTCCTCATTTAGTTCCAAGTAAACTTCTACAATCTCATGTTCAGAAAGAAAATAGGTCTCAGCTACGCCAAAAAGTTCGGCCAAAATCGATAGGTTCTTTTGATTTGGTTTCGTCTTACCATTTTCCCAATTAAAATAAGAGGAGCGTGAAATTCCTAGATGCTTAGCTACTGATGCTTGGCTCATTCCTTGTGCTTCTCGAATTTCCTTAAGTCTTTGTCCTGAAAACATGGCTACCTCCGTAAGTTAATAAACTAACATAAGTTTATCAAAAAAAGCAGTTGTTTTCAAGTGAAACTAACTACTTTTACATTTCTCTTTTATCTCATTCTTTAACTAAAAATCCTAGATGGTTAAGTGCCTCTTCAATATAATCTATATCTTGCTCACTATCTGCTTCGACAAGATGGTAATGAACTCCGTTTGTTAAATCAGATAAGGGGCGAAAGTCATTTGACGAGGCTTGGTCTAAAAAATGACTAACATCTCGACGACAAGTCAATTTCAACAAAGTCTGAATTTCTCCATAGACTGGATGATCTATCATGATATTTTGAATACGGCCTCCATTATCAACAATAGCCAAAAGCTCATCTTCCATATCAGATACTTTATGATTCACCTTAAACAGTCGACGTACATAAGAATTGTCATCGCTACTTTTATAGATATATCCCCTATTAGTTGAAATAATCTGGGCACCATCTGCACGTAAGAGTGCAATATCTTGAACAATGATTTGACGTGTCACACCAAAATGCTCCGCCAAACTCTGTCCATTCATTGCCTCTTTAGCTCCCTTTAAGAGTGCCAATAATTCTTGTTTTCGATTTGAAGCCATAGACCAACCATCCCTCTTTCAACTAACGTATTTTTCGAATACTTTTGAAAATTGATAATGCTATAACATAGTCTATCATACTATGGACAATAGTGCCAAAACCAACTAAAACAAAGAGAACAAAGAACAGTTTTTGGAAATCCTCTCCTGTTACTGAATAAAAAATCACACAAGCAAGAACTTCACCTATAGCATGGATAAGCCCTAAAACAAAGTTGAAAAGTAATGATGATTTATGGTTTTCTATCGTTTGTGGAAACTTTTTCAAATAGAGTGCGCCTAAAAAGCCAAATATAATATGAGAAAAAGCTCTAAAAACAACCACAATCGGATAGCCAGCCATAAAGTATCCCAAACTAGAAGCTAAGATAACAAAAGCAGTTACCCAGGGAGATATAAACATAGCTAGAAATATTGGAACATGACTCCCCAAAGTATACGAAGCCGGTGGGATGATTAGTTTAATTGGCATGATACTTGGGATAAGGATAGCAATTGCAGTTAATAAAGCTGCAAAGGTCATTTCTTGAATTCTCTTTTTCGGTTTCATGATTTACTCCTTTTTACTGTATACACATTAGTATATTACAGTGTATGGTTATATAAGTCAATATTTTTCAGAAAAAAAGCTAGAGCAAAATGCCCTAGCGTTCTAAGTTTCTTATTTACGTTTTTTCTTAGCTTTCTTCAACTTGTTAGCTTGACGCTTCATCGCATGTTTCATGGCAAATGAACCAACCTTACCTTTAAGACCACCACCAAGCATTTGGCTTAGATCCATATTTCCAAGATCTGGCATACCAGCGCCACCCATCAGGCCTTCGAGAGCAGACATGTCCATATTACCCATATCAGGCATATTTGGCATGTTTTTTGGCAAATTATTTGGGTTCAGACCCATTTGACGCATCATTTGATCCATATCGCCAGACATAACACCTTGCATCATTTGTTTGGCTTGATTGAAATCTTTAATAAACTTGTTTACTTCGATGAAGGTATTCCCCGAACCATTGGCAATACGGCGACGACGGCTTGGCGTCAAGAGATCAGGATTTTCACGTTCTTCTGGTGTCATAGATGATACGATGGCACGTTTGCGCGCAATCTGTTTCTCATCTACTTTAACATTAGCCAAGGCAGGATTGTTAGCCATACCTGGCAACATCTTAAGCAAATCCTCCATAGGACCCATATTTTGTACTTGGTCTAATTGGTCAATGAAGTCATTGAAGTCAAAGGTGTTTTCTCGCATCTTTTCAGCCAACTCAAGAGATTTTTTCTCATCATACTCTTGAGAAGCTTTTTCGATAAGGGTAAGGAGGTCACCCATACCCAAAATACGACTTGACATACGGTCTGGGTGGAAAGTCTCGATATCCGTAATTTTCTCACCAGTACCCGTAAATTTAATTGGCTTACCAGTAATCTCACGAATTGAAAGAGCCGCACCACCACGTGTGTCCCCATCAATTTTAGTAAGAACAACACCAGTGATATCTAGCTGTTCGTTGAACTCCTTGGCAACGTTAGCAGCTTCCTGACCAATCATGCTATCCACAACCAAGAGAATTTCGTTTGGATGAGCAAAATCCTTAATATCATGCAATTCTTGCATGAGAGTCTCGTCAATCTGCAAACGACCAGCCGTATCAATCAAGACATAGTCATTCTTATTGGCACGCGCTTGTTCCAAACCAGTTCTGACAATCTCAACTGCTGGTGTCTCTGTACCCATATCAAAAACAGGAACATTGATTTGTTGTCCCAAAGTCTTCAACTGGTCAATGGCTGCTGGACGGTAGATGTCCGCCGCAATCATCATTGGACGAGCTTCTTGTTCTTTAATCAGCTTATTAGCCAATTTACCAGCAAAGGTCGTTTTACCAGCCCCTTGAAGACCAACCATCATAATGATTGTTGGAATCTTTGGAGATTTCTCAATTTCAGATGTTTCAGACCCAAGAATTTCTGTCAATTCTTCATTAACAATCTTAATGATTTGTTGTGAAGCATCAAGAGTATCAATGATTTCGTGACCTACAGCGCGTTCACGAACACGTTTGATAAATGTCTTAACAACTGGTAGAGCTACGTCTGCTTCAAGAAGTGCCAAACGAATCTCTTTAGTGACTTCTTGAACTTCTTTCTCTGAAAGTTTTCCTTTACGTCTTAAATTTTTGAAAACGCCTTGCAAGCGTTCCGTTAAGCTTTCAAAAGCCATATATCATTTCCTCTCTTACTTTCTGCTTGAATCTAATCTCTATTATCAATGCTGCTAAGCACAGCAATTTGTTCCTGAAGATAGCTATCATCTGGGTATTTTTCAATGATATCATCAAAAATTTGGTTACGGACGATGTAATCTGAATACATATGTAATTTCATCTCGTAAGCTTCTAAAATCTTCTCAGTACGCTTGATGTTATCATATACGGCCTGACGACTCACACCAAATTCCTCGGCAATTTCTGCCAAACTATAATCATCCGCATAATATAGCTCAATATAGTTCATCTGCTTATCTGTTAACAAGGCTGCATAGAACTCAAACAGGGCATTCATGCGATTGGTTTTTGCAATTTCCATAAGCTTCATTTTACCATAAAATCATGGTGTTAGCACCATTCTTATGCAGAAAAAAGGCAGTGACTTCTAATTGTTCTCCAAATAAAATTCAAAACGGTCACCAACATAGTAACTTCTTACATATTCGAAAGCCTGACCGTCCTGGAGAAAGGAAATTTGTGTCAAACTCAGGAGAGCATCACCGGTCTTAACCTTAAGGTGCTTGGCTAAACTACTATTGGCCAGACTAGCTGATATGGTCTGCTGACTTTTCCCAATTTCATAGCCATTATCGGTCAGTGTCTTGAAGAAATGTTCCGTAATTTCTGACTCCTTGAAACCTCGGATAATCTTCTCAGGGATACTGGCAATCTCATAGGCAACCGGAATGTCATCGGCAAAACGAACACGTTCCATACGAATGACATGGGACTGTGGCAAGACACCTAAATTCTTGATTTCAAACTCATTTGGATGTAGACGTTGATACGAAATAAGCTCACTAGACGGCTTCTTGCCTTGGGATTTGACAATCTCAGTAAAACTCGTAGTTCCACGCATTTTTTCCTTAACTCGACTGCTAGCCACAAAGGTTCCACTGCCTGGTTTGCGTTCTAAAATCCCCTCATCCACTAAAAGTGTTATCGCCTGGCGCACAGTCATCCGACTCACATCAAAAGTCTCGCAAAGATCTCTCTCGCTAGGAAGACGTTGCCCGATTTTCCAAGCACCATCATCAACATCTTCCTTTATCTTATCATGTATCCGAATATACGCTGGTAACATCAAATCCCCCCTCCTTTTTTCCTATTTTACAAAAAAAGTGACATAATTGTAAAGATAAGTAAGGGACTTACAGTTTCTCGTATAAATCTAGGTGCTAAGTCCATAAATTTGTGATACAATGATTGCATAAGAAAGAGTCCATGTGTGACGTAAAAAGAAAGGGTAATAATGACTGACATTTCTACTTTGAATGATGTGCAGAAAATCATTGTTCTAGACTATGGTAGCCAATACAATCAGCTGATTGCACGTCGTATTCGTGAATTTGGCGTTTTCTCTGAATTGAAGAGCCATAAAATTACTGCTGATGAAGTCCGTGCCATCAATCCTATCGGTATCGTACTTTCAGGTGGTCCTAACTCTGTTTATGCCGAGGATGCTTTCGGTATTGATGAAGAAATTTTCGAGCTTGGTATCCCAATTCTTGGTATCTGTTACGGAATGCAACTTTTGACCCATAAACTCGGTGGTAAAGTTGTTCCTGCTGGTGAAGCAGGTAACCGTGAGTATGGCCAATCAACACTTCGCCTTCGTGCCCAGTCAGAGCTCTTTGCTGGAACTCCTGAAGAACAAGTTGTTCTGATGAGCCACGGTGATGCTGTTACAGAAATTCCAGAAGGTTTCCATCTTGTTGGTGACTCAGTGGATTGCCCATTCGCTGCGATGGAAGATACTGAGAAAAACTTCTATGGTATCCAATTCCATCCAGAAGTTCGTCACTCTGTGTATGGTAATGATATCTTGAAAAACTTTGCTTTTGGCATCTGTGGTGCCAAAGGTGACTGGTCAATGGCTAACTTCGTAGATATGCAAATTGCACAAATCCGTGAAACAGTTGGTGACCGTAAAGTCCTTCTTGGGCTCTCAGGTGGGGTTGATTCATCTGTTGTTGGTGTCCTTTTGCAAAAAGCTATCGGAGATCAATTGACATGTATCTTCGTTGACCACGGTCTTCTCCGTAAAGGTGAAGGTGACCAAGTTATGGAGATGCTTGGAGGTAAATTTGGCCTTAACATTATCCGTGTTGATGCTTCTAAACGCTTCCTAGACCTCTTGGCTGGTGTTGATGATCCTGAGAAAAAACGTAAAATCATCGGTAACGAGTTTGTTTACGTCTTTGATGACGAAGCAAGCAAACTTAAAGGTGTAGACTTCCTAGCTCAAGGAACACTCTACACTGATATTATTGAATCCGGTACTGAGACAGCTCAAACAATCAAATCTCACCACAACGTTGGTGGTCTTCCAGAAGACATGCAGTTTGAATTGATTGAACCACTTAACACCCTCTTTAAAGATGAAGTCCGTGCCCTTGGTACTGAGATGGGAATGCCTGATGAAGTCGTTTGGCGTCAACCTTTCCCAGGACCAGGACTTGCCATCCGTGTTATGGGTGAAATCACTGAAGAGAAACTTGAAACTGTTCGTGAGTCTGATGCTATCCTTCGCGAAGAAATTGCCAAAGCTGGTCTTGATCGTGATGTATGGCAATACTTCACTGTTAACACAGGCGTTCGCTCTGTCGGTGTTATGGGTGATGGCCGTACTTATGACTACACTATCGCTATCCGTGCTATCACTTCAATTGACGGCATGACAGCTGACTTTGCGAAACTTCCATGGGAAGTTCTTCAAAAGATTTCTGTTCGTATCGTTAACGAAGTTGACCACGTTAACCGTATCGTCTACGATATTACAAGTAAACCACCTGCAACTGTTGAGTGGGAATAAAATATAAACCTAATTTAAAGTGACTTGATTGATTTAACAGCATTTTGAATTGTTTTAAATGATTTTAAAATGGGGGTAAATTCGTTTGAATTGTCTCCAAAGAAGCTCAAAATTGAGCTTCTTTTTTAGTATTAATAATAAATAATAAGGTAACAGATGTTTTGGAAAATATAAAAATATTCTTAAATAAAGTAGAAGATGAATTCCATGATTTTAAACAACAATGGCATAAAGACAATTCTGAACTTGTTCGAGATATTCTAAATTTCGTTAATACAGTACATCATAAAGATTGTTATATAATTTTTGGTATTGCAGACAATTTCGAGATTATAGGAGTTCAAGAAGATGAAAATAGAAAAAATACAGAAACTATAACTGATATGCTTCATAAACTATATTTATCTACTAATTCACAAATTAAAGTAAAAGTTGAAACACAAACTATTGATGATAAAGAAATAGACATTTTAACTATTTTTAATAGCGATTTCGTACCAGTGTATCTAACGAAAGATTATAGGCCAAAAGGTTCAAAAGGGCTCACCGCTGGTTTAATTTATGCTAGAAATGGTGCTATAAATACACCTAGAAATGAGTCAACCTCATTTGATGTCTTAAATGCATTATTTCGAAAGCATAATAAATTAGATATCTCTATTCATGAGCAATATAATAAAGTTTTGACTGATTATAATAATTGGTCGTATGTTGATAATGAAGAGGGCTCTTTTTTCATATATAATTTGAATCCTGATTTTCACATGCGCCTATCTCAGGACTCAGAAAATAAGTTCTCCTGTTCTTTCAATATATTTATTTCCTCTAAATGTTTTAATTTGATTCCTCCACCACTACTCATTAGCAAACTTTCTACAACTAGATGTTGATCAAACTAAAATATATGATATCAATAGTTAGTAAATCTTTCAATAAGTCAATATTAATTGGAAGATTCTATATGCAAAAACTATTTCAGCAAAATAGGACTCTTATGAAGAGTACGATAAATCTTCATAAGAGTCCTATAACTATTTATTGTTTTTCATAGGTGGCATCGTGAAGTGCATAACTT
>OKQJ01000356.1_pt1 | contig 13507 bp, 13 predicted proteins | sample 1614171 | NCBI WGS metagenome assembly OKQJ01 (sample SAMN04436911, study PRJEB24849) | human gut metagenome | biome: human gut; feature: NICU; material: stool | host: Homo sapiens | place: USA: Saint Louis, MO | collected 2012-05-30 | reverse complement strand
CCGATAAAGCCGAGCATGAACCACGGGAAGGCCACGGTCTTCTTGCCGGTGTTCTGGACCTCGGAGTGCCTCTTCTCCCACCAGATGGCGATGATGATGGCCGCGAACACGAGCATGAGCACGCGCGAGAGCTTCATGATGGTGGCGATGTCGACCGCGCCGAACGCGTCGCCGGCCGCGACCGCGTGGGCGATCTCGTGCAGGGAGGCGCCGGCGGTGACGCCGAGCTGGGTCTTGGTCAGGCCGAGCAGCGGGCCGATCGCGATTTCGATCAGCGCGAACACGGTGCCCATGATCGCGACGATGGCCACGGCCATGGTCACGTCGTTGTCCTTCTCGTCCTGCTTGTCCTTGGGCACCTTGATGGAGCCGGCCAGGCCCATGACGGCGGCCGCGCCGCAGATGCCGGTGCCGCCGGCGGTCAGGATGGCGAGCATCGGATCGACGCCGAGCTTGCGGGCGATGGCGTAGCACACGATGATGGTCAGGGTGACGACCACGGCGGCGATCGGCAGGCACTTGATGCCCTGCGTGAACAGCACGGCGAGGTTGAGCTTGAAGCCGAGCAGGATGATGCCCAAACGCAGCAGCTTGTTGGAGATCAGGCCAGCGGCGTCCTTGACGCCCGCCTTGCGGCCGTCGTTGGAGCCCACGTAGGCGCCGCGGATCGGGAACTGGATGATCATGCCGATGAGCAGCGCGATGATGAGCGCGCCGAACAGGCTGAATCCGGGGAACTGCTTGAGCCAGGAGGCGATCAGCGAGGCCAGCAGGGTCAGGACGCCAATGAACAGCATGTCGACGGTGGCAATGCGCTTCCACCATTTGGTACAGAACTCTCTCATGATGCACCATTCAACCGTGTCGCATGCCATCGGTCAAATCACTGACAGTGATATATGCCATCGATAACATCGATGGCATGGTTAGGGCGGCACCGTCCATCCGCCGGCTATTTCACCTGGGTGATCTCGTTGCCTTTGACCATGAACGCGGTGCTCGCGATGTCGATCATCGGCTGGTCGAATCGGCTGTCGGTATAGAATTCGTCGACCACGGCGTCCTCGCCGAACAGCTCGCGGAACCGTTTCGGCTTGTTCGTGTTGAAGTTGAGGTAGGTCACGGCCAGGGTCCGCGGGTCGATCTCGGAGGCGACCAGATGATGCAGGCCGAGCCTGCGGCACGCCTCCCCCACGGTCACGTCGAAGGACGCGGTCAGGATCACGTCGTCGGCGCGCGGCTCGTACCAGGGCTTGATCCTGCGCATATTCCGGTCCCAGAACGCGTTGACCAGGGCGCGCAGACCGCCGGTCGGCGACGCGAGGGCCGACGCCGACGCGTCGGACGCCAGCACCGGGCTGATGTGCCCCGCATCGGCGGCGGACGACAGCGCGCCGACGCGCAGATCGTCCATGTTGCGCGACTCGGCCAGATCGCGCAGATACTTGCGCGCCACGTCGCCCACGCCGCGTTCCATCTGCTCGAGCGTGCCCCGGCCCAGCTTGTACTTGATCGCATAGCGCAGCACCGGCGCGATGTGGCGGAACACCTTCGGATCGTATCTGGCGCTGAACAGATACAGGTCGAACAGGCTTTCGCCGTCGTAGATCGTGCCGTCGAAATCGAATACCCTCATGCCTCTCCTTTATGAAGGCCATGCTATCCGATGCGGCGGGGCGAGTCACCGCCATCCCGCGAATCGTCGGCGACCGTTCGCCCGGCGTTCACCCGGGCGACATCCGGCGTGCGGATGCCCACGGCGACGGCGGAGGCTACTGCGCCCCGCCCGGCCCGTTCTCCAGCCGCTCGTGCATGTACTCCCGCCAGCCATGGCCCGCGGCGCGCCATTCCTCGCGCATCTCGCGGAAATCGCCGGCCGCCCCGCCAAGCGCCCCGCCGACCGAACGCCGCAGCAGGGCGAGCAGCGAACGCGTGGATTCGGGCACCTCGGTGCCGTCGTCGTCCACGTCGCGGCTCAGCCCTTCGATGCGCCGGCGCAGCCGGTCGGCGTCCTCGGGGTCGATATGGAGCTGGGCGTTGAGCGACTGGCGGATCGCCTCGTAGTCCAGGTTCGCGAAGAAGGTGAGCTGCTGGAGCCGCATGAACTGCTTCAATTCCGGGTACCGCGCGACGATGTACGCCTCGCGGTCGTCGGCCGCCTTCATCCAATCGGCGGTCAGCCGCACGGCCGAACCGCCGGTGATCGAGCCGCGGCGCAGCCGGTAGTGGTACAGCACCTCGGGGATGCGCACCACGCGGCGAGACTCGCCGATCACGTTGCAGATGCGCGCCAGATCCTCGATCTTGCGCCCGCGCGGGAAGGCGAAACCGTGGTCCCTGTAGATCGGAGCCGCGGCGAGGAACGACCAGAAGTAGCCGTCGATCTGCGATCTGACCTGCGCCTTGATCGCATCGACCGGGGTCATCACCATGACCTCGTCGAAATCGTTGTGCCGGTATGCCGACACGAGCGGCGCGTCGTTCTCGGAGATCGTGTCGAACTGGAACATGACCAGATCCGCGTCGTGCTCGTCCGCCGCCGCGAGCGCGTGCTCCACCAGATCCGTCTCGGCCACGTCGTCGGAGTCGATGAAGTAGATGTAGTCCCCCGTAGCCCGGGCCAGTCCCGCATTGCGTGCGTCGGACAGGCCGCCGTTGGGTTTGTGGATGACGCTGATGCGTGGATCCTTCGCCGCCCATGCGTCGCACATGGCCGGACAGCGGTCGGGCGAGCCGTCATCGACGAGCAGGATCTCCAGATTGCGGTGGGTCTGCCCGACCACGCTTTCGACGCACTCGTCCAGATAGTCCTCCACCCCGTACACCGGTACGATCACCGATACCAGCGCGTCCTTCGCCCGTGTCACCATCGCATGCTCCGTTTCCCGTCGGAATGACGCTTTCAATGTAGCAGCATCCCACGCAAGACGGCTGGATCAGCCTCCATGGGCGGCGGCACAGGCAAGGCCGTTCAGCCGATGTGCACCGGCGTGCCCTCGGGCAGCTGGCCGTACAGCCACTGCGCGTCGGCGACGGTCAGGCGCACGCACCCGTGCGAGGCCGGCCGGCCGAGCTTGAGCGCCTCCTTCTCGATGTAGTCGCCCATGTTCTCGTAGGTCGGCACCGAATGGAACAGATAGGTCGTGCCGAGGAACGCGACCCAGTAGTCCGCGCCCATGCCCTCGGTCGGATTGTAGAAATGGTCGCCGCGCGCGCCGATCACGAAATCGCCGGTCGGGGTCGTGCCGTCCATGCCGGTGCTGGCGACCATCGTGTATACGGTTCGCCCGCCGGAGAGGACCGCGACCCGCTGGTCGGCGATGCTCACCGTGACGCTCAGGTCGTCCAGCGTCGACAGATCGGGCTGCGTGCCGCCCGACGGCGAGCGCCAGTCGACGGCCGCGGCCTGCGCGTTCTGTCCGCCGTTTCCGGGATCCGCGGAGCCCTGGCCGCCAGCATCCCCCGAACCGTCCTGTGCGGCCTTCTTATCCGCCGCCTGCCGATCCGAGTCGTCCGAGGCGCGCCGCGACGGGGATGCCCCGCCGGTCCCGTCGGCCCCGCCGGACCGGCTCGTCCGCGAAGCGGGGAACGATGCGCTCGACGCGGACTGCGACCCCTCGCCGGAACGCCCCTGCAGCCTGGCGATGGCGTCCAGCGCCGTCACGGTCTGCACGCACAGCATCGTCACGCTGAGCACGACGGCGACGATCGCCGCCACCAGCACCGTGATGCGGCGGCGCCGGTACACCAGCTGCATATCCGATCCGCTATGGCCTTCCGTCGACATTGCCGGCACCCACTCCCCGCTTCGTCCGCTTCCTTACTTCAGCGAGTCTACAAGACCCGAGACGAAGTCCGAGACGGTGTGGGCGAAATCCGAAGCGCGGTCGGTCAGTTCCGATACGGTTCCGGAATCCGCCTGCTGCTCCAACCGGTCGAAGGCCTGCGCCAGCAGCATGTTGCCGGGCATGGTGGTCAGCAGGAACACTAGTATGGCCGCGATGACCGAGGCCACCAGCCCCTTGATGACCCGCATGACGATCTTGAACGCCGCCCATGCCAGAAGGACGCCGACGGCCACCGTCAGCGCCATCTGCGCGGCCGACGGCAGCCCACCGTACCACAGCACGATCTGATCGACGGCCCGCTGTATGGATTCCATGACTGTCCCCTTCGGTCGCTGCGCCGGCGAGATGCCGGCGCCGATATGTGATACAGGATAGGCGGAAACCATACGGATGCGCCGCATCCGCCCATATAACTTTGCAAAATCACCGCGAGGCGGCGCGGCGCCGATGCCCCCAACGTCCAGCTTACCTCTAGACTTAGAGGCATGTCTCTAACTATCGGAATCGTCGGTTTGCCCAACGTCGGCAAATCCACCATGTTCAATGCGCTGACCCGCAACAACGTGCTGGCGGAGAACTACCCGTTCGCCACCATCGAGCCGAACACGGGCATCGTCCCGCTGCCCGACCACCGCCTGCCGGTGCTCGCCGAGCTCGTGCACACCGAGAAGATCGTGCCCGCGACCGTCACCTTCGTCGACATCGCCGGCATCGTCAAGGGCGCCTCCGAGGGCGAGGGCCTGGGCAACAAGTTCCTGGCGAACATCCGCGAGGCCGACGCGATCTGCGAGGTCGTGCGCGCGTTCGAGGACGACGACATCGTCCACGTCAACGGCAAGGTCGATCCGGCCGACGACATCGACACCATCAACACCGAGCTGATCCTCGCCGACATGCAGACCATCGAGAACGCGCTGCCGAAGCTCGAGAAGGACCTGCGCGGGCGCAAGATCGAGCCGGCGTACCTGGACGCGGTCAAGAAGGCCCAGAAGATCCTCGAGGCCGGCGAGACCATCGACCACGCCGCCGCGGCCGGCAAGATCGATAAGGCCGACATCTACGACCTGCACCTGATGACCGCCAAGCCGTTCATCTACGTGTTCAACGTGGACGACAACGAGCTGGCCAACAAGGAGCTGCAGGCCAAGCTCGCCGCCTCCGTGGCGCCGGCCCCGGCCGTGTTCCTCAACGCCCAGTTCGAGGCCGATCTGACCGATCTCGACGAGGCCGACGCCCGCGAGATGCTCGAGGACTCCGGCCTGAGCGAGTCCGGCCTGGACCAGCTGGCCCGCGTCGGCTTCGACATCCTCGGCCTGCAGACCTTCCTGACCGCCGGCGTCAAGGAGGTGCGCGCCTGGCAGATCCACAAGGGCTGGACCGCCCCGCAGGCCGCCGGCGTGATCCACACCGATTTCGAGAAGGGCTTCATCAAGGCCGACATCGTCTCCTACGACGATTTCGTCGCCGCCGAGGGCTCCATGGTCAAGATCAAGGAGGAAGGCAAGCTGCGCCAGGAAGGCCGCGACTACGTCATGCAGGACGGCGATATCGTGGAGTTCAAGTTCAACGTCTCCAAATAGGGGGTAGCGCCCCTGCAAAACGGCGGAATTCCAGCGTTTCCGGTCTCCGGACACGCGCGGATTCCGCCGTTTTTCGATTATTGGGAAATGGCCGTTTATGCCACGTATCTGGCCGTTTGTGGCCCGGATAGAGTACACATAGAGTACCCTTTCGAGGGTGCTGGCGGCGGATGCCCGAAGGCGCTCCCGACATGGGAGGAACATCATGGCAGCTAACGGCAGACGACGCACGAAGGGCGCGGGCAGCATCATCCATCGCGCGAACGGGACGTGGGAGTTCCGCCGCGAGATCGAACGCGACCCGGCCACAGGCAAACGTCGGTACGTCACGGCCAAGGGCCGCACGAAGGCCGACGCGCGCGAACGGTTCGACGCGAAGGTCGCCCAGATGGAGCGCACCGGCCTGTTGCCCGGCTCGAAGAGCCCCTACCTCAGGGACTACGCGGAACGCTGGCTCGAGGAATACCGAGTGAACGTCAAGCCGACCACGTACCGCACCCGCGCCGGCCGCATCAGGGCGTGCATGCAGGTCATCGGCCATGTACGCCTGACGGACCTGACCGCCGACCACATCCGCAAATGCATGCGCGTGCCGTCCAAACGACTCGCCCCCTCCACGCTCAAGGACCACTTCGTGAGTCTGAAGATGATGCTCGACCAGGCCGAGCTCGACGGGCTCATCCCCATAGACCCGTGCCGCCGCGTCAGGCCGCCGCGCGTGGAACCCACCGAGGTGCGCATCCTCTCCCCCAACGAGCCGAAACGACTGATCGACGCCGTGCCCCACCGGGGCGCCGTCCGGCGCGGGCCGCAGCCCACCGCCGACACCGACGAGTCATGGATGCTGCTGTTCGAGCTCGCGTTCGCCGCCGGACTGCGCGAGGGCGAACGCTACGCGCTCATGCCGTTCGAGCTGGAACGCCGCGACGGCGTGCCCGGCATCGACGTGCGACAGCAGATCCAGCAGTACGGCCGCCCCGGCGAGGTGGAGATACCAGGATGGCTCAAGGCCGAACACCTGTACGGCATCCTGTGGCTCACCACACCCAAGACCCACGCAGCCCGCCGGTTCGTGCCCATCTCCGAAAGCCTGTGGGAGCGCCTCTGGACACGCATACGACGGCTCGGAATCAAACCCCACGAACTCGTGTTCACCAACTCGCGCGGCAACCCTATACGCAACTCCACCGACCGCGACACCTGGAACAAGGCGCTCGCCGCCGCCGGACTGCCCAAGGTCAACGTGCACAGCGCGCGCCACTGGACCGCGTCGATGACGGCCCGCGCGAACATGCCCGACGATGCGCGCACAGCGATCATGGGACACACCAGCATCAACATACCAACCACTACACGCACAGGGACGCGGCATCGCTCGCGGCGCTTCTCGGCCGGGCCATTCCTGACCTGCACGACGACACGGACGTAATTGACGCCGAAGTGGTAGAGGAAACCGCGTAATTCCTGCCATCGTTGCGTGAAACATGTCTCACTCGCGGTTTCACGCAACGGATAACCCTTGCCGGTCGGATTGCTTCCGGTGTTTAATGAGAACAGGTACAGGGAGGCGGCGATGGCGAAACTGGTATGGCAATCCGCGCGGGAACACGCACGGGACGTTCTCGATAACTACTGGGACGGGCGGTTCCCCGTCAGGATCGTAGCCATCAGCAAGGCAATGGGTATCATGCCCTATCAGGCGTCCCTATCCTCAGGCATATCCGGCATGATCGTGAAGAAGCCAAACGAGCAGGCGCGTGCCTACGTCGAAAAAACGGAAACCGATACGCGCCGCAGGTTCACTTTGGCCCATGAGCTAGGCCATTACGTAGAACGGGTGGACGTATCCGACGACAACGACTTCTCTTTTGTGGAGCGACGTGAACCAGGACAGTACGACCTGCACGAGTTCTACGCCGACGAGTTCGCCGGCGCTTTGCTCATGCCGGAAGAACCCTTCATGGACATGCTCGACGAGGGAAGCAGTCTCATCGACATCGCCGCCAGATTCGGCGTATCCCTCGACGCAGCCCGCAAACGCCGCGAACGACTCAAAAAGAACCCTCCTCAGAAGGATTGAAAGACTTGACGACGGACGACCTCGAAGAACACTACATCAGTGAAAACGTCTCCGCGCTGGGAGGCTCCACCGGCGACGCCGACGCCGTCGGGGCACTGCGGGATGACGAATCGGAACGCTACGAACAGGCCGCCTCCGAGCGCTCCGAAATGAGAGACGCCGACGACATGCGACCCGACAGCAGCATCCCCGCCATCAAAGGCGACGCTAAGATGTTCGCATTCGTCACCGGATGGCACCCCTTCATGCGCTTCTTCTACCGCGTTTCGCAAATGCTCTACAGCCAATACAACCCCGAAGACCGCCCATACGAACTCGCACGCCGACACCGACGCATGTTCTGGTTCTGTTGGTGGGCAGACAACGCTGTCATAGGCCTCGGAGTGACAGCCATATTCATCATGCTCGGCATCACCGCCTACAAAGCATTCTTCTGAAGCAGACGCCGCGATAAGGACGCAGAAAAACACGACAGATAAGCCAAAGCCCCGGCGCTCGAAACGAGTGACCGGGGCTTTTTCATCAGAGGCCGCGCGAACGCATGAGCAGGACCATTTCGTCGATGTTCTTGACCGGTTTCATCGCATGCCGCCGGTATGGAAAGAGCCTTCCGGGTTGCGTACTACGAGAAAGCGTGGAAGGCTGCTGTTGTTCATCATGCTCCTCGATTCTGCGGCCTAATTCCGCTGCCCTGCGTCTGCGTCGTGTTCGTCTGTCATGAAGCCGTCGTCCAGTCCGAGGACGGAACGCCAGTCGTCGGGAAAGCCCAACGGCCCGGTCGGAACGGCTGGATGGGATTCGACCAGTCGGGCCAGTTCCTCGGCCTTGCGCGGCCATTCGTCGGGCCATAGGCGCTGGTACAGGCGCATGAGCGTGATGATGGTCGGGAACGCCTTCGACCCGTCATATTCACCGTCGGCTTTGAGCAGGGTCACCTTCGTGGTCATCGTTCGGTTGTAGATGCGGCTGTGGTGCCCGCACAGGTTTCGGATGTAGGTCAGGTGCCGCAGCCAGCTTTTGAGTAGGAACTGCTTGACGCCGAAATCCCGTGCGACGGCCTTGCCGACCGTCGGGCCCTCCGGGTATGCGGCGCGATCCGACAGGTTGCCGTATAACTGGGATACGGTGCCCATCGACATGATCTCGACCGCGGCCCATATCGGTAGATCCCCGTATTTGCGCAGGTTGTGTGTCACGCAGGGGACGCCGTCGCGTTCCGCCCGCGCCAGTTCCCTGGCATATCCGTTCATCGACTTGGCGTGCGCCTTTCCGTTGGCGAACAGGCCGGGTGTCTTGTGCGAGAGGGGGCCGCATGCGCGTCCCAGATGGTATGCCAACGCGGTTCTCGCCTTGATTTCGATGGGGGCGATCGCATGCCATAGCCAGAGTCTGAGGTCCAGGTCGAGACGATATATCTCCCTGATGTCGTTCAGTGTGGTTCCGGGAAGGAAACAGCCGTCGCGTTCGAGGGTGATCCAGTAGCCGCGGAGCCGGTAGTAGTTGGTGTCGGACAGCCATGCGGCGGCTTCGTCGTCATCGTCGATGATGAGGCCTCGATTCCGCAAACGCGACACTTGTTCCGTGTAGGAAAGCGCCGGTTTCATGGGGGAGAAAGAGAACGACCCCGCCTGGTTCGCTGCGTCGGGGACGCTCGCGTGCGGGGTACTGTCAACGTTCATCATAAGCGATTGCCCCCTCTTTGCGCAATATGGGCGCGTTGAACCGTCGCGCCGTCCTCGGCCTTGATACGGTTGGCCCATGCGTCGATGTCAATGTCCTCATGTTTTTCGGCGTTGGCTTCCCCCATCTCCTCGATGAGGCGACTGTAGGCTGCGTTGAACACGCTGCGAGGATCCACGCCGATCAGCTCGCATGTGTTGATGAGCGCTTCCATTGGCATTGAAGGCTTAGCATTCAGCCATTTCGAAAAGCTAGTTCGAGAATGTCCAAGACGATCGGCCACGCTGGTCTGAGACACTTCATGGCGGGTGAAATTGGCTTTGAGCTCAAGTCCGACAAGCTGTGCGAAACGATGGCTTCTGTCCTTTTGGATTTCATTCATGAGTAAATTGTATCTCTTTTTTTACAAATGAAAAACAGTAAGCGATTACTTTTTTACTCAAACGAGTTCAACACGACTTGACATGTAGTGAAATCTTATTTATTGTTACTCGTATGAGTACGACAGATACGAGAAAATGGTTAGGTCAGAGAATTGAAAATCTGATTCAAGCCAAGGGTATGACCAAACGGGCCGTGTCGGAGAAATCCGGCATGCCATACAGCAGCCTCAACGGGCTATAGGAACTTTTGTGGTGCTTATAACCGGTGTCTGGCCTTGTGGCAGTAGGCGTGTCGGCCTATCATTTTCAATGACGGGAAAATAGCCGGCCCGCGGACGAGCCGGGTGATGGGCTGGATGACGTGAGAACGAAATCCAGCAAAGCGAAGCAATGCCCGATCTGTGGTCGGGCGATGAAGAAGAACGGCAGGACCGCCAAGGGCGTCCAGCGGTGGAAGCGCCCCGATTGCTCGTTGAGCCCGACGATGCCTCAGGAACGGGCCGCGCATGCGCGCGTGCCGGGCGAGTTCCTCGCCCGGCTGCCGGGCAGGCAGCCGCAGTGCGCGCTTGACCCGTCCGGTGATTCGCCCGCACTGCGTAAGCGCACCGCCTGGTGCTGGAACATTCATCCGTCGATACCGCCCGTGACGGCCCGGCATCATACGGTGATGGCGGACGGCACATGCATGGGCCACGGCTGGTGCCTGATCATCGCCATCGACGGCGAGAGCGGCGAGACGCTGGGATTCCAATGGTGTGGGCACGAGTCCAAGGCGGCCTACACGGCGTTGTTCTCCCGCATGCCCGCGCCGGACGTGCCCATCACCGACGGGCTGCGCGGCGCGGAGGCCGCCTGTCAGGAGGCATGGCCCGGCACGCGCATCCAACGCTGCCTTGCGCACGTGCAGCGCAACACGAGGACGGACCTGACCTCCAAACCCAAACTGGAGGCGGGCGGGCAGCTCAAGAAGCTCTCCGACCGGCTCACCAAGGCGCATGACGGTGAAACCGCCGTCAAATGGGGCGAGGCGCTCAACGCATGGCATATCACATGGGGGTCGTTCATCAACGAACGCACCCATGCGAAGGACGATCCAACCAATCCGAAGGCAATGAGACGGCAATGGCGGTGGACCCACGAGGACGTGCGACGCTGCCACCGGAGATTGGAGAGGCTGTTCCGGGAGGGCAAGCCGTTCGCGTTCCTCGACCCCGCCCCCCACCGCCGGCGGGCCGGTGGCGCGCACCACGAACCGATTGGAAGGCGGCGTCAACTCGCCGCTCAAGCACGTGCTCCTCGACCACCACGGACCGCCCGAGGAGCACACGCGACGCGCCCGCGAATGGGTGTGCTACATGAAAAGCGGCAATCCCGACCCCGCGTCGCTGATCAAACCGGAACACTGGAAACCCGCCAAGGCCGTTCCGGAACCGGACGGGGACGACGACGGGCCGAGATCCTACGACACCGGCATCCAGGCCAACAACCACGACGACCCCGCAAGCGAGCCCGGCTTCTACATCCGCAAGGGACACGTCCGATGATCCGCGGCCGATCCGCATAGGCGTCGGCATGATTCAAAACATCGCAACCCTGCTGGGACTCGTCCAAGTCGCATTCGAACTCATCGACGCCATCGGTGACGGAAGCCTGCCGGCACTCGTCGCGTCCGGGGCCGGGGCCCTGACGTTCATCTTGCACTTCATCCGCCCGCTCATCAAACACCGCGGACGCCACGCCCGGCACAGCCAGCACGCAAACCGGAAAGGAACCTAAAGCACCACAAAAGTTCCTATAGCCCGGTTTCATCGTTCACCACCGATATGAAAAGAGCCTCCCGGGTTGCGCACTGTTAGTAGGCGTGGAAGGCTGCTGTTGTTTATCATGCTAGCATCTGCTTGCATTGTCATCGTTCTCTTGCGTGTCGGGAAACATTCCACCGGATATGCGGAATAGTTGAGAGCCGGGAAATCACTCGGCGTCTACTCTGTCTTCGGCTTTGATCCGATCGGGCGCTCATTGTCAGCGTGTCCATCCGGCTATCGCGGAAACGAATCCCGTGGAGAGGCGATTCTGCTTTCCTATTGCTCCTTGACGTCATGCGATGAACAGGCCCTGCCTCGGCTGCGTCTCCGACGCCCAAGCGAATTGGGCGACGGAAACGCAGGGAATTCGACGATGGCCATGATCGGGTGCTATCATGGCGAGCCATGTGTTCCTATTGCTGCATGCCGGCGCGGATGAACGGCGCCATGACGCTGAGGCCTGCCATCTAACGGGTGGGCGCGGCCCGCTGCCGGGCCGGCGCAAGCATATGCACGCACAAGCCACCGCGCGCGGAGCGGCTCAATGGAGCGATCCGCGGTAACACAGGAATGCCAGAACACCTATATGTCTTTCGATACCGAATCAAACACAACCGACGCAACCGACACAGCCGACACAACCAACACACCCAGTGCATTGGTCCACGAGACCGCCCCGGCGGACGACCCCGACCGCGGGTGGATGCGCCGCGTGGCGCTGCTGCTCACCGGTCAGGCCTTCTCATTGCTGGGCTCCAGCATCGTGCAGTACGCCATCTGGTGGTGGATCGTGATGCAGACGAACAGCGGCATGGGCATGCTGCTGGCCACCCTGTTCGGTGTGATGCCGCAGGCCATCGTCTCGATTTTCGGCGGCTCCTGGGCCGACCGGCACAACCGCAAGCTGCTCATCATGCTGCCCGACATGGTGATCGCCGCGGTCACCATCGCACTGTCGCTGAGCTTCGCGATGGGCTGGACGAGTCTCGCCATGATCTTCGTGGTGCTGCTCATCCGCTCGGCCGGCGGCGGCATCCAGACGCCCGCCGTCCAGTCGTTCATTCCGGACATCGTCCCTTCCGGCAAACTGCTGCGCGTCAACTCGATATACGGCGTGATCAACTCGGCGAACATGATCGTGGCGCCGGCCGTGGCCGCCGTGCTCATCAACGTGGTGCCGCTGTGGTCGATCCTGCTGATCGACGTGACCACGGCGATCATCGGCGTCGGCTTTGTGGCGATGATCAAGGCGCCGAAGAAGCGCACACCGGCCGCGGCCGTTCCCGGTCAGGCCTCGCTGCAGCCGACCGACGACAATGCCGACCGCTCGCCGTTCGCCGGCATCCGCCGCGTCCTCGCCGATCTCAAAGCGGGGCTCGTCTACACGTGGAACCGTCCGAACCTGCGCAATGTGGTGCTCGGCGACGCGCTGACCTGCTTCATCGCCGTCGCCCCGTTGAACCTGACGCTGCTGCTTATGACCCGCGAATACGAGGGCATCGATCTGAATCTCGGCTTCGTCAACCTGACCACCGCGTCGGACAAGCTCGCCGCTAACGAACTGGGGCTGAGCATCGGCATGCTGCTTGGCGGCGCGTTCATGTCCACCATCGGCGCCAAGGTCATCCGCAACCACATGTTCATGGTCGCGCTCGGCATCACCTTGGTGGGGGTCACCACGGTGGGGCTGGGCATCGCGCCGAACCTGCTGGTATACCTGCTCATAGATATGGCGTGCGGCGTTTCCTCGGCCATCTGCGTGGGCCCGATGCGCACCATCATGCAGACGGATTCCGACGAGAGGATGGTCGGCCGCGTCTTCGGCCTCGACACCACGCTGAGCACGCTCGGCATGCCGCTGGGCATGCTGATCTTCGCCCCGCTGGCCGATGTGATCCCGATCTCACTGGTGTTCGTCATCGGCGGCGTGCTCACCCTGCCCATCGGCATCTACCTGTTCGGCCAGGCCCGCGCGGCGGCACGCCAATCGGCGGCGCACACGGCATAGCACGTTCCCGGTTGCGGGAGATGCCGGCCGCAGAACAGTGACCAAATACTTGATGTTGCAGGGTTTTCGACCACCCCCAGTCGGCTGCGCCGACAGCCCCCCGCCAGCGGGGGCATACACTTC
>OKQJ01000344.1_pt1 | contig 13804 bp, 10 predicted proteins | sample 1614171 | NCBI WGS metagenome assembly OKQJ01 (sample SAMN04436911, study PRJEB24849) | human gut metagenome | biome: human gut; feature: NICU; material: stool | host: Homo sapiens | place: USA: Saint Louis, MO | collected 2012-05-30 | reverse complement strand
GGCACCTCCGCCAGCAGGGCGGAGCCGCCCATGGCGATCACCCGGTCGGTCACCCGGCCCGCCAGGGGATTGGCCGTGATGCCGGAAAGGCCATCGGAGCCGCCGCATTTCAGTCCCACCACCAGCTCATCGGCCCCCACCGGCTCCCGCCGGTCCGCTGCCGCCCGGTCGGCCAGCTCCCGCAGCAGACGCTCCCCCTCGGCCAGCTCATCCTCCACGGCCTGGCACTCCAGGAAAGCCACCCGCTGGCTGTCCCAGCGGCCCAGCCGCTCTTGCAGCACGGCAATGCTGCTGTTCTCACACCCCAGCCCCAGCACCAGTACAGCCCCGGCATTGGGGTGGCGGATCAGGCCGCAGAGGATGGCCCTGGTGTGCTCCTGATCCTCCCCCATCTGAGAGCAGCCGTAGGGGTGGGACCAGACGTGTACTCCGTCCACCCGCCCCCTGGCATAGTCCTCCACCCGCCGGGCCATGGACCGGGCCACGCCGTTAACGCAGCCCACGGTGGGCACGATCCAAAGCTCGTTGCGGATTCCCACCCGGCCGTCCGCCCGGCGGTAGCCCTGAAAGGAGCGAGGCCGCAGGGGGGCCGGGGCCCCACCCCCCACCTGAGCCTGGGGAGCGCCCGCCCCATCCAGCCGGGTAGCCAGGTTGTGGGTGTGCACCCACTGGCCCGGCTGGATCTCCGTCCTGGCCCGTCCGATGGGATAGCCGTACTTGATCACATCCGCCCCAGCGGGGATGGCGGTCAGTGCGAGCTTGTGCCCCTGGGGAATGTCCTCCCGGGTGGTAACGGAAGCCCCCTCCACCGCCACGCGGATCCCCGCCGCCACCGGCTCCAGGGCCACGGCCACGTTGTCTGTTGGCGCAATACGCAGGCAGCGGCTCATTTCAGCGCCTCCTTCCCGCAGGCCTCCAGCGCCGCGGCCATGCCATCGGCCCGGATGCGGGCCATGGCCCGCCCCGCGGCGGGGACGAAGCCGGGCAGCTCTGTCAGATCCCGGCCCCAGAAGTCCACCCTGGCGGCAAAGGCGGCGACCAGCGCCTCCGGTCCGTCCGCCTGGCGCCGGGCGAAGAAATCCAGCACAGCCGGCTCGTCCCGCACTGGGCACCCCTCCCCCTCTCCCCGGCTGTAGAGGGCGCAGAGGGCCGCAAAAGAAAATACCAGCCGGAGGGGCAGCGCCCCCTGCCGGCGGTGGAAGGCCTCCACGCTGGGCAGCACCCGCGCCCGCCACTTGGAGACGGAATTGAGGGCAATGTCCACCAGGCGGTGGTCCACGTAGGGGTTGTCAAACCGCTCCTCCACCGCCAGGGCGAAGTCCTCGCACTCCGCCCGGGGGAGGGAGAGTGTGGGGATAATCTCCTGAAACAGCGCCCCATCCAGGAAGTTCCTCAGCCCCCGGTCCGCCATGCAGGTGCGCACCAGCGTATGCCCGGAGAGGAGGGCCGCCGGGGTCAGGACAGTGTGGCCCCCGTTGAGAATGCGCACCTTCCGCTCCCGGTAGGGGCGGTGATCGGCCACAAAGCGCACGGGCAGACCGGCCTGCTCCGCCGGGAACTCCCCCTGCACCCACTCCGGAGCCTCAATAATCCACTGGGCGAAGGGCTCCGCCACATCCAGCAGCTTGTCCTCCAGGCCTGTGGCCTCCGCCACCGCCCCGGCCTGCTCCGGGGAATAGCCGGTAACAATGCGGTCCACCAAAGTGCTGCAAAAGGCGTTCTCCTCCTCCAGCCAGCGGAAAAAGCCCGCCTCCAGCCCCCAGTCCCGGGCGTGGCGCAGTACGCCCGCCGTTGTCCGCAATGAGCTCACAGGGAAAAATGATGTACCCCGGCAGTCCGGTCTGGTAGCGTTCCCACAGCAGCCGTGCGAGCTTGGCCGGGAACCCTGCGGGGGGGCGGTCGTCCATCCGGCTGGACGGCTCGTAGACGATTCCTGCCTCGGTGGTATTGGAGAGGATAAAGCGCATATTCGGATTATGGGCCGTGCGGAGAAAGGCGTCATACTCCTCAAACACGTCCACCGCCCGGCTGATACAACTCACTATCCGGCACTGATCCACCGTCTCCCCGTTGCGCCGCCCCCGCAGGCAGAGCTGGTAGAGCCCCTCCTGATCGTTGATGCGGCCGGTCTTTCCGGCAGAGGCGGGGGGAACCACCACTACCTTACCCTGAAAGGCTGTACGCTCGTTCATCACGTCAATGAAATGTTCTGCGAATCCCCGCAGAAAGTTTCCTTCACCGAATTGGAGTACCCGCTCAGGGGCCTGCCGCAGCAGGTATCCGTCATATCTCCCCTGTTCCAGCGCCGTATAAGTGAGACGTTCCACAAAAACCCTCCCTATTATCCAGATGTCCCCTATGATAATATAGGCACTTCTGTTTGTAAAGAGCCCCACCACTCATGCGGGTCTGAAAAGCGTCTACACGCTCCAAACGTCCATAAGCCGCTCATCAAAAAAAGCAGTTGACTGGGCGGACACCAGGAACGCAATCCGGGACGCAGGGGCACTTGTCAGCGTGGCTCCCCCCAGGCGCCTGCACCAACGCGGCCACCACCTCCCAGCGCCATGCGGCCGGGGAATGAGGGGCGTCCGCTCTCGGTTAGCTCCGGAATCCTGTAGGGTTCACGGTTTGGGGTAGTGCCAGAATGCAAAGAAAGCCAGTGAATAAATTTAAAATCTGACAGAAGCAGCCGGAACACACACATCCCGGCTGCTTCTCTCTGGTTTCAAATATAGAGTATTTATAACTTTGACTTCCGTACAAGTAAGAGCCATCTGTCAAATGGAGCATCTGTGGAGGCTGTCCTATACAAGCAGATGATAAAGAAACAAATTTACCATTTGCCTTCCTCGGTCAGATCTGCTTTCCCCAGGGAGCGCCGATATCCTGGACACAGAGCTTTCCGCCGCTGACCTCGATTGCGGCGCCGGTGATGAATGCCGCAGCATCGGACGCCAGAAAGGTGTAAACACGAGATACATCAGAGGGGACTCCGAAGCGCTGTAGCGCAATCTGGGCACACAGCTTTTCCCGGTTGGCAGCGATACGCTCGGCCGCAATTGGCGTCTGAATCAGGCCGGGCACCACACAGTTGACCCGGATACCCAAGGGGGCCAGCTCACCGGCAGTCGTCTTGGTCATGTTCACAATGCCCGCCTTGGTAGCTGCGTAGGCAATCTTCTGTGTGGCAGGAATAAGCGCCATGTAGGATGAGGTATTGAGAATGACGCCGCCGCCAGTCCGTCTCATGTAGTCGACTGCCACATGGGTACCCCAAAATACGGAAGTCATGTTGGTGCTGATAACAAAGTTCCAGTCCTCCACCGTGAGCTCCAGGAAGGGCTTGGTGATATTCCCTCCGGCGTTGTTGATCCACACGTCGATACGGCCAAACTGCTGAAAGACCTTCTCGCCCAGGGCGCTGATATCTTCCGGCTTGGATACGTCCACGACTTGGGTGTGGACCTGAAAGCCCTCGACCTCGAACCGCCCGGCGGCTTCCGCCAGCTTTTTCTCACTGCGTGAGGCGATGGTCACCTCGCAGCCCTCCCGGGCAAACTCCATGGCGGTTTCCTCCCCGATACCGCTGGAGCCGCCGGTAACAACGACGACTTTTCCGTTCAGATTGAGCTCCATAACAATATAGACTCCTTTCTGCAAATGTTCAAATCCATTTTTTCTAAATCCACTAAACAGCAGGCAGAATACCCAGTTGGAGCAGTACAGCACAGGCACAGGTTGTGACGATGGGAATGACCAGACAGACCATGGCATAAGAGGGGTAAGACTGGCGGTGATTCAGGCGGCACACCTGAAGGTTATTGACAAAGCCGCTGACGTGGGGCATGGAGTCCAGTCCGCCGGAGGACATGGCGCCAATGCGGTGAATGACATTGGGAGACAAGCCGAGCCCCAGGAAGTAATCCTGCATGTTTTCCAGAGCGATGGAAAGGCCGCCGGAGGAGGAACCGGTGAGGCCGGCCGCCACGTTCACGGCGATAATCAGCTTGAAAATGGCCGGGCCCGGGATACTGGTCAGAGAGCCCAGGATCAGTTGATAGCCGGAGACCGCAGCCACCACGCCTCCAAAGCCCACTACAGCACATGTGGTACCGATGGTGGAAATGGAATTCACCGCGCCGGCTGCCAGAGTGGCCTTGAGGTTATCCAGGCGGCGCAGGATCAGGCCGAACAGGATCAGACATACCAGAATGCCGCAGGAGAGCGCGATAACCGCATGCAGCTTGCAGACATTGAGCACCAGAAGCAGGACAACCGGAGGAATCAGGGCCAGCAGCAGAGGTATGCCGACCTGGCTTTCTCCTGCGGCGGCTTTCTTTTCATCCTCATCCCGGTAGGCGGCCTTGACTGCTTCGCCGGAGGGGCGGAAGCCCTCACCCCGGGCGCGGGCACGCTTGAGTATAAAGGCTGCCCAGAGAACACACAGTAAAATCTGGATAGCAGCGCCGGTCAGGCCGATGGCGGCCCCCGCCATTGGCGTAGTGCCCAGATACTGCGTGGGAATAATGTTCTGAAGCGCTGCCGTACCGGGGAGCATGGTCATGGTAAAGGTAGCTGAACCGATGCCGTGGAAGGTAAGGTAGTGCCGCCAGGGGATGTCCAGCTCCTCAAAGAGCTTGCGGCCGATGGAGATCAGGGTGAAGATGACGACAAACAGGCTGACGCCGCCATAGGTCAGAACCGCTACAATGGCGGTGATCATCAGACCGCCGACCAACTGCTTGGTTCGCTGGCTGTGAACGTGGTTGACCACGCGCAGCATGGAGTAGGCGATGGTGTCGGCCGCTCCGGAATCGCCCATGAGCTTTCCAAAGACGGCACTAAGCAGAAAGATCATAAAATTATTTTTTGCAAAGTCAGCGAACTTGGTCATATAGGAGTCTATAATCAGCGGCAGAATGTCGGTGCCGGCAAAAACGGCCACAACCAGTGCGGCGATAACAGAAACGATAATGACATTATAGCCTTTGAATGCCAGGAAAACCAAGATGACCATGCCCAACAGGATACCGATCAGGCTGATAACGCTGGGGGACATACAATCACTCCTTCCGTGGTAATGCGCTCCTTCATTCTCTTTGCTTTTGCTTCTCCGCAGGCCTCACATGACGGTGGTCTGCCCATAAAGATCGCCCAGGGTATAGCCCTCCGAACGTACCGCGCCGACGATCCGCTTGACCGGCAGACTGCCCAGAGCCTGTGCCACATGGTACTGGGTGGGCATATCCTCCCAGGTGGGTATATGCCAGCGCACCTGACCGCCCATATAGGTCAGCTGATCCGCCGGATACTTCTTTACGTCGTCAGGCAGCTTGGCTGCTTTAGGATTCAGGCAGACATATTCCGCATCCGCCTGAGTGAAGCCGCCGCCGGTACGTGGAATGTACTTATAGTGCATGATGCCCTGACTATCCGGGTTATTCAGCACCCGTTTCAGCTCCTCCAGATTCTCCGGCTGGCGGTTGGCATCAAACTCCAGCTCCAGAAAGCGGAATCCCCAGGAGGTCAGCTCCGTCTTTGATACCCCCCCGTACGTATGGATGTCGTCGATGGAGGCAAATATCTTGCTGTAACCGAGCTGCTCCCGGCCGGTAATAATGGGGTCGGCATGGTTTTCCCACATAACCAGAAGCAGGTTGCCTTCCACCAGCCCCTTTTCTCCATGGAAACGGGTGGGCACAGAGACGCCGGTAAGGTTGTATCCGTGTCCAGCCAGCCAAGCCACGTCCCGCAGCATGTTCATATTGATGATGACGTAGGGGGCAGCCAGCTCGAACCGCTGGGGCAGGACAGCGGACAGGGCCTCCGGATCACTTTCGTAGACAATAGTATGCTTGGTCAGTCGCGTAGCCTGGTCATAGATAAAGCGCTTCCCTTCTTTGTTCTGTCGGGGAGTTACGCAGGGCCCGAAATGAACCGGCATTTGGTACATCAGGCTGTCGTTGCGGACGTAGGACATAGGTTTTCCTCCTTTTTGTCTCTTTCTTATTGCAACTCCGGCAGGACAAACAGAGCCAGGTTGCCGAATTCCGCTCTACGGCGGCCCTCCTCTATATCAGTAATTATCTTCACTACCAGGTCGTTGAACGGGGTGGGAACACCGTACTTGCGGCCCATGGCGCTGACATAGCCGTTAATCATCTGGATCTCCGTCTTTTTGCCCCGCTCCAGATCCTGCAGCATGCTGGCCTTGGCGGTGCGCAGGGGATAGTAGTTGCGGTAGATGTAGCCCTTGGAGCGCTCCAGCTCCTCCGCCGTCTGAAAGTCGGCGATCTCTGCGGTATTCAGTCCGTTGGTATCCGTTAGCTGGAAGCCCGCGGCCCGCGCTGCATGGACCACCTCAGCCGCAAGATAGGAGGTGCAGGCCAGCGCCTTTTCACTGGAGATTACCGACTCAAAGGTACAGCCCAAGGCCGAGGACAGGCCACTCATGCAGCAGTTGAGCATCAGCTTGAGCCACCGGGCCCCCATCAGGTTGTCGGTAATCTCCACCTTGCCGTTGTCCATATGGCCCAAAACCTCGGCCACCGCTCGGATGCGGTCGGTAATACGTCCGTCGATCTCCCCGATCTCAAACAGAACCGTGCGGGCGGAGAGGGCGTTGGTCAGCTCGGAGATACCGGGCTCCACAAACGTGGCCCCCCAACGGCAGGCTCCGCCTACTGTGCGGTTCCGGCCGACGAACTCGGCCACAGCTAATTCCGGCACTCCGTTCTGCAAGGTACATACCGTACTGTTCTCTCCCAAATGGGGCAACAGCGCCCGAAGGCTCGCCTCATTGTTGGTCTGCTTGACCATCAGAAACACCAGGTCATAGACCCCTTCCATCTGCTCCGGCAGCAGTGCACGGACCGGGACAGTCAGCTCTGCACAGCCAACAACGCCGGCCCCTTTTTCGTTGAGTGCATCCACCTGGGCCGGATAGGAGTCGATTAGATCCACCGGGAACCCGTTTCTGGTAAGAAAGGCACCCAAGACGGTTCCCATTGCTCCAGCGCCCATAATTGCCGCTTTCATCAATTGCAGTCCTCCTTCTCCTTGCTAAAATCGTGTGACAGGACATAGGTCGTGTCTGACCACCTTAGGAAGCAAACCGGATGCCAGCCCGTATCCCCCTGTTTTTCGCCCCTGTTTCGGCCACTTCTCGAGGCAAATTCACGACTTCCCGCCGGAATTGCACATTCAGGGCGTGACAATGCAATTTTTGTGCAAATGCTCACTCAGGAATCCTTGTATTTCAATGTGCAGTTCCAATTTCGCCTGTGCAACTCACTACAATTGTGGTTGATTTTTTGCCCTCCATTTGATAGTTTTAAAGGGGAAACGCATAGGAGCAGAACGCATAAGGAGGGCTGGAAGCTATGGCAAGCAATCTGCCCGGGCTGGAAAACATCCTGGATAATCTGGATGTTGGAATTATCATCTTTGATAACAAAGGGACATACCTGTTTGTCAATAAGACGCTCCTGCAATACACAGGGCGAACCCGTCAGGACTACTTAAATCACACGGTATATGACTTCATCGCAAGCGGACTCTACAAGGAGAGCGTCGTAGACAAGGTCTACCACGAGAAGCGGGCTGTCACGCAGATTCATGTTACAGTTTCTGCCGACGGGAAACAGGTGGGCCGTCTGGTAACCGTGTCCCCTATTTTCAACGCGCAGGGTGAAATTGTATACGCCATCTCCTGCCAGATCCAGGTTGATGCCATGAACCAGAAATACAGCCACGCCAAGGCCATCAACGCCATTGCTACAGGAATACGCGGCAATTGGGACGACCGCAGAGAGGTGATTGCCAAAAGTCCCTCCATGGTGGGCGTTCTGAGGCAGGCCGCACGTGCGGCGCAGAGCGACGCTTCCGTGCTCCTTCTGGGAGAATCCGGAACCGGGAAGGAGATCGTGGCCCAGTATATCCACCAGCACAGCCCCTACAGAAAAAAGCAGATGGTGGCTATCAACTGCACCTCTCTCCCCGAATCCCTATTGGAGGCGGAGCTCTTCGGCTATGAGAAGGGTGCGTTCACCGGGGCCGCCTCCGGCGGAAAGATCGGCCTGATTGAAGCCGCCGCCAACAACACCCTCCTTCTTGATGAGGTAAACTCCATGCCGCTGTCTCTCCAGGCCAAGCTGCTGCGGGTTCTGGAAACCAAAGCGGTTATTCCGGTAGGCTCAGTCAAACCGCGGGCCGTGAATTTCCGGCTGATCTGCGCCTCTAATGTGGCTCTCGCTCAGTGTGTCAAGGAGGGAACGTTCCGCATGGATCTGTATTACCGTCTTAACGTCATTCCCATCACCATTCCGCCTCTCCGAGAGCGCCGGGAGGACATTACTCCCCTGGCCGACTACTTTTTAGACCACTTCTGTCAGAAATACGGTCTTCAAAAGGAATTTTCAAGCCGCGTCTATCAAATCCTGAATCACTACAAATGGCCGGGAAACATCCGCGAACTGCGCAACCTTGTAGAGCACATGGTGGTTATGAGCGAGTCATCCGTGGTCAAAATCAACCAGATTCCCACAGGTATGCTTCAGCTGGAGCCTCCCTCCCCGGAATCCGGCCCGGAATGCCTCAATGAGGAGTATCTCCGCATTCAAATGGCACTCCGTCTGCACGGCGGACACCGCGAAAAAACCGCCCAATACCTTGGTATCTCCCGTCGAACATTGCAGTACAAGCTCAAAAAATATGGCCTGCTGTAAAATTGCACCCGCTCAGAATTTCTGAGCGGGTGCAATTTGGCATATATTTTGCATACAGACAACAACAGATACCACATCTGTTTTGCAGACAAACCAAGCTTGAAAGGATTTGAGAAACACCATGGTAGAACTTCTAATCCGCCCCACGCTTCACCGCTTTGAGACCTGTCTGGACTTTGTAAAGGAATTTCATCCGGGAGAACGGGATCTGGTTCTGACTAATAAATACATCTACGAGCCCTACCTCGGCCAGATGGGACTTCCGGTTCACACCATCTATCAGGAGGAATACGGCGCCGGAGAACCCACCGATGTGATGGTAGACGCCATTCTGGCCGACGCGGCCAGAATGGGCTGTACCCGTGTCATTGCCATTGGCGGCGGCACAGTGCTCGACATCGCCAAGATCCTGGCAGTCTCCAGCGGCGAGGGGGTAGACACCCTGTTTGACAGGGCCCCCGCCCTGGATAAGCGGCGGGAGCTGGTGCTCATCCCCACCACCTGCGGCACGGGCAGCGAGGTGACCAACCTCTCCATCATCGCCCGCACCCGTCTGGGCACCAAGCTGGGTCTGGTGAGCCCGGCCATGTATGCCGACCACGCGGTGCTCATTCCTCAACTGCTGGAGGGGCTGCCCTTCGGCGTGTTTGCCGCCAGCTCCATTGATGCCCTGGTGCATGCGGTGGAATCCTCCCTGTCCCCCAGGGCTACCCCCTACACCAAGCTGTTCGGATACAAAGCCATCGAAATGATTCTCCATGGCTACCAGCGCCTCGTGTCCGAGGGCCGTGAGGCCCTGCATATCCTGCTGGATGATTTCCTGGTGGCATCCAACTTCGCCGGCATTGTCTTCGGCACCGCCGGCTGCGCGGCGGTACACGCAATGAGCTATCCGCTGGGTGGAAAATACCATGTGGCCCACGGCGAGAGCAACTACGCCATGTTCACCGGTGTGCTGAAAAACTATCTGGAGCTCCGCCAAGATGGAGAAATTGCCGTAATGAATGAATTTCTCGCCCGCCTTCTGGGCTGCGGCACCCAAGCCGTATATGACCGCCTGGAAGAGCTGCTCAACCAGCTTCTTCCAAAACGGTCCCTCCACGAGTATGGCGTCACCAGGCAGGACCTCCGGGACTTTACCCATAGCGTCATCACTGGCCAGGGCCGCCTGATGGACAACAGCTTCGTCCCCCTGGACGAGACTCGTGTGCTCAAAATCTATACCGAGCTGTTTTGAGCAGCGGACACCGACGGGCAACCGCGCCATATACGCTCCGGGTGTCCCTGCGCTTAGAACTTCAGTCTCCAGCCCAGTCCCATACAAACCGAAAGACCTCCGCCGATGGCTTCTGTTATGCTCCCGAACCGGAACGCACCGTGCTGGTAAAGGAGTAAAGCGGACGGCCCAGCATCTTTTTCAGATTGCGGCCGAGAGCGTAGAGCCTCTCCTGATCCACGCCGGTATGGATACCCATGCCATTGACCATAGTGATAAAGTCTTCGGTGGATACCAAGCCGGTGCGGCAGGTGTCAAAGTAGTAATCCCCCGCGCCCTTAACCGGCACACCATCCAAAAAGTTTGCCACCTGACCGCCGATGCCGCCCACGGTACAGTCAAAGGTGCGGATACCAGCCAGCATGGCTGCGTAGTACCCGGCGATGCCCATGCCGCGGATATCATGGATATGGAAGGAGTGCCGTGCGGGGTCTGGGTGCTTTTCCAAAATGACTTGGAAGTAGTCTGCAATGTCCCTGGGTGTAGCGATACCGTCGGAATCGGAGTGCTCTACCTCGTCAAAGCCGATATCAAACATACGATCCACAAATTCGTAGGCCCGTTCGATGGATACCTTCCCCTGGATCGGGCAGCCGAACACAGTGCCGATGTTGCCAGCCACCCTCTTGATGCCCATATCGTGGAGGGCCTTCACGTTCTTCTCTGCCTCGTCAAAGAGCTGCTGGTGGGTACGGCGCATGTTCTTCATGGCGTATGCTTCGCTGGTGGCAATCTGGCCTGTGAGCACCCGGTCGATCTTGGCCCCCCGGTCCAGCAGGCCGCCCACCCGCTCGATGGCCTTGGGGGTGAGGGCCAGAACGGTATACTCCACATCCACGTCCTTGGGAAGCTTGAGCAGCAGCTCGTCTACGTCCTTAAACTGCGGCACATAGGCCACATGGCTGATGGAGCCCACCTCCAGGCGCTTAAAGCCGGCCTTGATCAGCCTGTCAGCCAGATAGAGTTTGGCCTCCAGGGGCACATAGTGTTCCTCATTCTGAAGCCCGTCCCGCATGGTGATGTCGATAACGTCAATCTGTTCAGGCAATTTTAGTTCCATGATATAACTCCTTATGAGATGGGATAGAGCACGGTCCCCAGGGCAATGGAGAGAAACATGCCGGCCAGGGTAAAGACAACCGTGGGGAAGAAAATGTACTTGTAGCTCTCCTTGTGACTTTGGCCGCAGATAGTCAGCAGGGTGATTACCGCGCCGTTATGGGGCAGACTGTCCAGGCCAACGGAGGCGGCAGAGCCCACCCGGTGCAGGATCTCCGGGGCCAGGCCCAGGGAGATGTATTTGTCCGCCATGGCGGAAAGGGCGATACCCAAACCGCCGGAGCCGGAGCCGCAGGCGCCGGCCAGAATGGTGGTCATCAGGCCGAAGGCCAGCAGGGGCGGGATATTTTCCAGACTGGTGGCGAAGTCCAGCAGCTTCTGAAATCCCTGGGAGGCCTGCACAACCGAGCCGAAGCCCACCACCACCGCAGTGTTGATGATGGCGATGGCCGAATTTTCGGCAGAGTAAGAGAACATGTCCAGCACACCGTGGACATTCCGAAAGAACAGCACCACGCACAGAAGGATGCCGCCCAGCATGGCCACGACCACATGCTGCTTGAACACGTTGAGCAGGATCAGGATGAGCACAATGGGCAGGATGGCGATGATCGGGCTGGGCAGCCGCACCATGGATGCCGCCTTGACCAGGCTCTGGGTAGTGGCCTCGTCCTCCACAAAGCAGTCCCCCCGGGCCCGGGCCCGACTTGCCTCCCACAGGAAGTAAACACACACCATGAGCATGACAGCAATTCCGGTGATCACGCCCACCAGAGGGGCCGCCATGGTGTTGGTCCCCAGATAGGTGGTGGGGATCACATTGACCAGATTGGGCGTGCCGGGAAAGTTTGCGCAGGCAAAGGTAAAGCAACCGCCGGCAATCGCGCCGGGCAGCAGATAGCGGGGCAGGTTGGCCTTCTTGAACAGGGAGAGGGCAATGGGATACAGGCTGAACACCACCACCAGAGTGGTGACACCGCCATAGACCAGCACTGCGCCGGAGAAAATGACGCCCAGGATGGCAAACTTTTCCCCCAACAGCTCAGCCAAGAATTTAGCAATGGAGGCAGCCGCCCCTGTCTCCTCCATGACCTTTCCGAACAGGACGCTGAAAAAGAAGAGCAGGAAGTTGTCCCTCACAAATTGGGCGGCCCCTGTCATATAGGTATCGGTGACTGCGGTCACCACCGGCTGACCGGATAGGAGGGCCATGACTGCGGCGGCGGCAATGCCCACCACCACGATGTTGATCTTACGGAAGGTGAGAACGATCAGCAGTGCCAGGGACACCAGAATGGCTAACATACGCGCGCCTCCCTCCGGTTACTTCTGATACTGTTTGACCAGCTCCTGGGCGTACTCCAGCCGGACATTTTTTTCAGATACCATCTGCTTTACAATTTTCTCCAGCAGCTCTCCGGTGGCGCCGGCGGTGGCGGCCAGGTTGCGGGCGTGGAGGGACATGTGGCCCCGCTGAATGCCCTCGGTGGCCAAAGCCCGCATGGCGGCCATGTTCTGAGCCAGGCCCACGGCAGCAATGATCTGGGCCAGCTCCCCGGCGGTCTTGACGCCCAGCATCTTCACTGCCACCTTGGCGGTGGGGTGGATTTTGGTGGCGCCGCCCACGAGGCCCACGGCCATCGGCATCTCGATGGAGCCCACCAGATCGCCGTCGGCGTTCTTCTCCCAGGTTGCGAAGGGGGAGTACTGTCCGCTGCGGGCGGCGTAGGCGTGGGCACCGGACTCGATAGCGCGGGTGTCGTTGCCGGTGGCAATGACCACGGGGATGATGCCGTTCATGATGCCCTTGTTGTTGGTGGCCGCCCGGTAGGGATCTGCGGCGGCAAAGGCATAGGCGGCGATCATTTTATCGACAACCTTTTCCCCGCCAATGGCGTCCTTCTTGAAGACGGCGCGGGCGCGGGCGATTCGGTGGTCTGCCAGGTTGGAGAGGATACGCAGCTCGGCGCGGCCGCCGGTGAGCTCCTCCAGGAAGGGTGCCACGGCCTCGGCCATAGTGTTCACCGCGTTGGCGCCCATGGCGTCCCCGGTGTCCACCAGCAGGTGAACCACCACCATTGGCCCCACCAGGGAGTCCAGCACCCGGACCTCCACGTCCTTCACGCCGCCGCCCAGCTTCACCAGCATGGGGTCCTTGGCGTTGCAGATCTCGGCGATCTTCTCCTTGTTCTCCAGGATCTTCCCCTTGGCGTAGAAGGGGGCAGGCACGTCCAGCAGTTGGATCTGGGAAATCATGACACTGCCGGTATAGTCGGTAGTGAAGCCGCCGCCAGGCCGGGCCATCTTGGCTGCATTGGAGCAGGCCGCCACCACGGATGGCTCCTCCGTAACCATGGGGATGACGTAATCCTTGCCGTTGATTACGAAATTGATTCCCACGCCCATGGGGAGCGTAAAGCGGCCAATTACATTCTCAATCATGTGGTCGGCCTTGTCCATGTCCAGGGAATCAGCCTCCTTCAGGATGGCCTGCTCCTCCGGCGTCAGTGCACAGAACTCGGCCACCTCCTTCATGCGCTCCTCAACAGAGAGTTTGAAAAATCCGGAATAGCTGCTGCTCTTCATGGATGTTTTTGCCCCTTTCTTTTAAATAAAATGTGTGAAGGCTTGTGTTTGTTTGGACACCCACAAAAAAAGCAACTTGCGTGCCAACTCCTGACCAACCGCCACTTTCCCTTGGGCCCCTAGGAAAACAGGCGGGGTAGTCCTGCGTATGATA
>OKQJ01000341.1_pt1 | contig 13865 bp, 13 predicted proteins | sample 1614171 | NCBI WGS metagenome assembly OKQJ01 (sample SAMN04436911, study PRJEB24849) | human gut metagenome | biome: human gut; feature: NICU; material: stool | host: Homo sapiens | place: USA: Saint Louis, MO | collected 2012-05-30 | reverse complement strand
GAACTTGCGGTTGCTGTGCCGCGTGGTTGTGCTCGTTACCCGCGTAAACTTTCAGTTTACGGAACATAGCACGACCCAGCGGGCCTTTTGGCAACATGCCTTTAACCGCGATTTCAATCACACGCTCAGGACGGCGAGCAATCATCTCTTCAAAGGTCGCTTGTTTGATACCACCGATGTGGCCGGTGTGGTGATAGTACACTTTGTCAGTACGCTTGTTGCCGGTTACAGCAACTTTGTCAGCGTTCAGAACGATGATGTAATCACCGGTATCTACGTGCGGAGTGTATTCCGCTTTGTGCTTACCGCGCAGGCGACGAGCCAGTTCAGTAGCCAGACGGCCCAGAGTTTTACCGGTCGCGTCAACAACATACCAGTCGCGTTTTACGGTTTCTGGTTTAGCTGTAAAAGTTTTCATTAAAAGCTTACCCAATTAAATAAGTTACACGTTGGTGAACACCCAAACGTTTAGTCAGTTGAGGTTCACACGACAAAGTCCGGCAAACCTACCCCTTCGAATAGCCTATGCCAGCACACAAAAAGTTTTGGGAAAAAAACTTTCTTGTAACGTGGGGTCGCAGGATTATAGAGAAGTCGGGGTCAAAGATCGACCCCTTTTTGTGATTTGTGACAGGTTTTAACCCGCCAAATGCTCGCGCTTCAGATACTCTTCGCTTTGCATCTCTTGCAGACGTGACAGGCAACGCTGGAACTCAAACTTCAGCCGATCGCCCTGATAAATTTCATACAGCGGCACTTCTGCACTCACCACTAATTTGACATGGCGCTCGTAAAACTCATCCACCAGCGCAATAAAGCGCCGCGCTTCGCTCTCCATCAACCGCGTCATAACTGGTACATCAAACAACATGACCGTATGAAAGAGACGTGAGAGCGCAATATAGTCATGCTGACTGCGGGCGTCGACGCACAGCGTAGTAAAAGAGACCGCCAGCGTCTGGTTCTCGACGCCCATTGTTGCTAATGGCCGATGGTTGATTTCTAACGTCGGTGAATTTTCTCGTTTCCCCCCCGCCAGCGCCAACCATAGTTTATCCATTTGCGCCCGGGTTTCATCGTGAAGTGGCGAAAGCCACAGATGCGCCTGAGTGAGTGTACGCAGACGATAATCAACACCAGCGTCCACGTTCATTACATCACAATGCTGTTTAATGGCATCGATTGCAGGCAGAAAACGCGCACGTTGCAGGCCATTTCGATAAAGTTCATCCGGCGGAATATTTGACGTCGCTACCAGGGTAATACCGCGAGCGAACAGGGCTTTCATCAGACCGCCAAGTAGCATGGCATCGGTAATATCAGAAACAAAAAATTCGTCAAAACAGAGCACGTCAGTTTCGGCTTTAAAGCGATCGGCAATAATTTCCAGCGGATCGGTCTGCCCCTGTAAGGCAGTTAGCTCTTCATGCACCCGCAGCATAAAACGGTGAAAGTGCAGGCGCTGTTTCCGCTCTCCCGGCAGGCTTTGATAGAAAAGGTCCATCAGCCAGGTTTTCCCGCGTCCTACACCGCCCCACATATATAAGCCACGCACTGGCGTATGCTTTGTGTCTTCGCGTTTACCCCACAGCTTACCGACCCGCGCCATTAGCCCACTCGTCCTGGGGGCTGGTGGCGTGCTATTGATGAGTTCCTGATAAATAATTTCCAGGCGGCTGACGGGCTCTTTTTGCACGTCGTCGGGTTGATGGCTGCCTTCATTAAGCGCCTTCAGGTATTGCGATGTTGGGGTAACGCTTTGCATGATCTTATTGTTATTCCTTGAATAATCGGTACGCCGTTGTTCACGGTTGACGAAAAAAAGGCCGTTCTACACTACGCGATATGCAGTCGGGATTCCACTTCTGTGGAATTAACGGTTATAGTGGCATAATCAGCCGCAGGCATGGAGCCTGAAGCCAACACCCTACGGAAACAAAAGACAACGGGAGATGTTCATGACCTGGGAATATGCGCTAATTGGGTTAGTCGTCGGCATCATTATTGGTGCTGTGGCCATGCGTTTTGGTAATCGTAAACTACGCCAGCAACAGGCGTTGCAGTACGAACTGGAAAAGAATAAAGCTGAACTGGACGAGTATCGCGAAGAGCTGGTTAGCCACTTTGCCCGCAGCGCGGAATTACTGGATACCATGGCGCACGACTATCGCCAGCTGTATCAGCACATGGCAAAAAGCTCCAGCAGCCTGCTGCCGGAACTGTCTGCTGAAGCAAACCCGTTCCGTAATCGTCTGGCAGAGTCTGAAGCCAGCAACGATCAGGCACCGGTGCAGATGCCTCGCGACTATTCTGAAGGCGCATCCGGCCTGCTGCGTACTGGCACGAAGCGCGACTAATTTATTTTTCGGGCGCAGCCATTGCGCCCTCCTCTTCTCTCCCTCCCCGACTATCATTTAATCTGGTGTCTCATTGTTAGCCGTCTGAAAATTCAATAACATCAAACTGTTTTGAATCTCTTTTCTTATCATTCAGGTACGAGAGCAGGAATAATGAAAAAACAAACCCAGCTGTTGAGTGCATTAGCGTTAAGTGTCGGGTTAACTCTCTCGGCGTCATTTCAGGCCGTCGCGTCGATTCCAGGCCTGGTTGCCGATCAGGCCCCTCTCCCCAGTCTGGCTCCAATGCTGGAAAAAGTGCTTCCGGCAGTGGTGAGCGTACGGGTGGAAGGAACGGCCAGTCAGGGACAGAAAATCCCGGAAGAATTCAAAAAGTTTTTTGGTGATGATTTACCGGATCAACCTGCACAACCCTTCGAAGGTTTAGGCTCCGGTGTCATCATCAACGCCAGTAAAGGCTATGTGCTGACCAACAACCATGTGATTAATCAGGCACAGAAAATCAGTATTCAGCTCAATGATGGGCGCGAGTTTGATGCAAAACTGATTGGTAGCGATGACCAGAGTGATATCGCCCTGTTACAAATTCAAAACCCGAGCAAATTAACGCAAATCGCTATTGCCGACTCCGATAAATTGCGCGTCGGTGATTTTGCCGTAGCGGTCGGTAACCCATTTGGCCTTGGGCAAACCGCCACCTCTGGCATTGTTTCCGCATTAGGCCGCAGCGGGTTGAATCTTGAAGGTCTGGAAAACTTTATCCAGACAGATGCTTCCATTAACCGCGGTAACTCCGGCGGTGCACTATTAAACCTTAACGGTGAGTTAATTGGCATCAACACTGCAATCCTTGCGCCTGGCGGCGGGAGCGTCGGGATTGGATTTGCCATCCCCAGTAATATGGCGCGAACACTGGCGCAGCAGCTTATCGACTTTGGTGAAATCAAACGCGGTTTGTTAGGCATCAAAGGCACCGAGATGAGTGCCGATATCGCCAAAGCCTTCAACCTTGACGTGCAGCGTGGCGCGTTTGTCAGCGAAGTGTTGCCAGGTTCTGGCTCGGCAAAAGCGGGCGTCAAAGCGGGCGATATTATTACCAGCCTCAACGGCAAACCGCTGAATAGCTTTGCTGAGTTGCGCTCTCGTATCGCGACCACCGAGCCGGGCACGAAAGTGAAGCTTGGCCTGCTGCGTAACGGCAAACCACTGGAAGTAGAAGTGACGCTCGATACCAGCACCTCTTCGTCGGCCAGCGCTGAAATGATCACGCCAGCGCTGGAAGGTGCAACGTTGAGCGATGGTCAGCTAAAAGATGGCGGCAAAGGTATTAAAATCGATGAAGTTGTCAAAGGAAGCCCAGCTGCTCAGGCTGGCTTGCAAAAAGACGATGTGATCATTGGCGTCAACCGCGATCGGGTGAACTCGATTGCTGAAATGCGTAAAGTGCTGGCGGCAAAACCGGCCATCATCGCCCTGCAAATTGTACGCGGCAATGAAAGCATCTATCTGCTGATGCGTTAATGTCGTAAACCGGGCATCAGGCTTACGTGTGATGTCCGGTTAACTCGTGGTATGCTGCTGCCGTTCCCTTTTTTAATGACGCCTCCATCATGTTTGTGAAGCTCTTACGTTCCGTTGCGATTGGATTAATTGTCGGCGCTATTCTGCTGGTTGCCATGCCTTCGCTGCGCAGCCTTAACCCGCTTTCCACTCCGCAATTTGACAGTACCGATGAGACGCCTGCCAGCTATAATCTGGCGGTTCGCCGCGCCGCGCCAGCGGTGGTTAACGTTTACAACCGTGGTTTGAACACCAACTCTCACAACCAGCTTGAGATCCGCACCCTGGGATCCGGTGTAATCATGGATCAACGCGGTTATATCATCACCAATAAACACGTCATCAACGACGCCGATCAGATCATCGTCGCCTTACAGGATGGACGTGTATTTGAAGCATTGCTGGTGGGATCTGACTCTCTAACCGATCTGGCGGTACTTAAAATTAATGCCACTGGCGGTTTACCTACCATTCCAATTAATGCACGTCGCGTACCGCACATTGGCGACGTAGTACTGGCGATCATTACCCAGGGGATTATTAGTGCCACGGGTCGAATCGGTCTGAACCCGACCGGGCGGCAAAACTTCCTCCAAACCGATGCTTCCATTAACCACGGTAACTCTGGCGGCGCGCTGGTGAACTCGCTGGGCGAACTGATGGGCATTAATACGCTGTCGTTTGATAAGAGTAACGATGGCGAAACGCCGGAAGGTATCGGCTTTGCGATTCCTTTCCAGTTAGCAACCAAAATTATGGATAAGCTGATCCGCGATGGTCGCGTGATCCGCGGCTACATTGGTATCGGCGGACGTGAGATCGCACCACTGCACGCGCAGGGCGGTGGTATAGATCAACTGCAAGGGATCGTGGTTAATGAAGTGTCACCTGACGGCCCGGCGGCGAATGCGGGTATTCAGGTCAACGATCTGATTATTTCGGTGGATAACAAACCGGCCATCTCTGCTCTGGAGACGATGGATCAGGTGGCGGAAATTCGCCCTGGTTCGGTGATCCCTGTAGTAGTGATGCGTGATGATAAGCAGTTAACGCTGCAGGTCACCATTCAGGAATATCCGGCAACCAATTAAGTCGTGCGCTCAAAACAAAAAACCGGAGTCTGTGCTCCGGTTTTTTATTATCCGCTAATCAATTACTTATTAACGAACTCTTCGCCCAGGGCGATATCTTTCTTCAGCGTATCCAGCATACCTTCCAGCGCGTTCTGTTCAAATGCGCTCAGGGTACCGATAGATTTACGCTCTTCCACGCCGTTTTTACCCAGCAGCAGCGGTTGAGAGAAGAAACGGGCGTACTGACCGTCGCCTTCAACGTAGGCACATTCGACAACGCCTTGTTCGCCCTGCAGTGCACGAACCAGAGACAGACCAAAACGTGCAGCTGCCTGGCCCATAGACAGGGTTGCAGACCCGCCACCGGCCTTCGCTTCAACCACTTCAGTACCCGCGTTCTGGATGCGTTTGGTCAGATCAGCCACTTCCTGCTCGGTAAAACTAACGCCAGGAACCTGTGACAGCAGCGGCAGAATGGTAACACCAGAGTGACCGCCAATAACCGGCACTTCAACTTCGCCTGGCTGTTTGCCTTTCAGTTCCGCAACAAAGGTGTTGGAACGAATGATATCCAGCGTGGTAACGCCGAACAGTTTGTTTTTGTCATAAACACCGGCTTTTTTCAGCACTTCAGCAGCAATTGCAACTGTGGTGTTAACCGGGTTAGTGATAATACCAATGCACGCTTTCGGGCAGGTTTTCGCAACTTGCTGTACCAGGTTTTTCACGATGCCGGCGTTAACGTTAAACAGGTCGGAACGATCCATACCCGGTTTACGCGCTACGCCTGCAGAGATAAGAACGACATCTGCGCCTTCCAGCGCCGGAGTCGCATCTTCACCAGAAAAACCTTTGATTTTCACAGCAGTAGGGATATGGCTCAGATCGACAGCCACACCGGGAGTCACTGGAGCGATATCATACAGAGAGAGTTCTGAACCTGAAGGCAGTTGGGTTTTTAACAGTAGTGCAAGCGCCTGGCCAATACCGCCAGCAGCGCCGAGGACTGCGACTTTCATCCTAAACTCCTTATTATATTGATAAACTAAGATATGTTGCTCCGCTGCCGCGACCTTAATCCACAAAATTGCCGTTTACAATGACCACATCTCAAGAATGTGTAGTCACGCAAGTTTAGCGTTTATGCATTTAATTGCCGTAATCAGGAACCTAACTTACGTAATTAACAGTCGCTTATGCATTAGCGCAACATTCCAACAGGTGGTGACAATATACCCTACCGTTCAGCCAAAACAACATCAATTTGATAACAATTAATTTACTTTTAAGCAGAATTTGCATGCCGTGACGCAGGCATGTTTCTCAATAACGAAATTTGATAAAATCCCGCTCTTTCATAACATTATTTCAGCCTTCTTCAGGGCTGACTGTTTGCATAAAAATTCATCTGTATGCACAATAATGTTGTATCAACCACCATATCGGGTGACTTATGCGAAGCTCGGCTAAGCAAGAAGAACTAGTTAAAGCATTTAAAGCATTACTTAAAGAAGAGAAATTTAGCTCCCAGGGCGAAATCGTCGCCGCGTTGCAGGAGCAAGGCTTTGACAATATTAATCAGTCTAAAGTCTCGCGGATGTTGACCAAGTTTGGTGCTGTACGTACACGCAATGCCAAAATGGAAATGGTTTACTGCCTGCCAGCTGAACTGGGTGTACCAACCACCTCCAGTCCATTGAAGAATCTGGTGCTGGATATCGACTACAACGATGCAGTTGTCGTGATTCATACCAGCCCTGGCGCGGCGCAGTTAATTGCTCGCCTGCTGGACTCACTGGGCAAAGCAGAAGGTATTCTGGGCACCATCGCTGGCGATGACACCATCTTTACCACCCCTGCTAACGGTTTCACAGTCAAAGACCTGTACGAAGCGATTTTAGAGCTGTTCGACCAGGAGCTTTAATCTCTGCCCCGTCGTTTCTGACGGCGGGGAAAATGTTGCTTATCCCTCTCAACCCCCTGCTTTCCCCTGCGATTAATTTAACGAATAGTGCGTTTTACTGCGACATGTCATTCACACAATGAATACATAAGGTAAAAAAAGCACATTATGCAAAATTCATTATCTAATTGAAAAAACTAGAATTAACGATAAATAACCGTATTTTTAATTCTTTTTTGTTATTAAAATTCACATTTTTAACACTTAGTATCAACTGAAACAGTTAGCGCGGTATTAATTAGCTCAATAATTAGTGTATACTTGATTTTGTGATATGGGTCACGAAACAAAGGCCCAGCTAAAAGATTATGTCGAGGTAAAAATCATGAAAATCAAAACCACTGTTGCTGCATTAAGCGTACTTTCTGTTCTCTCTTTCGGTGCATTCGCTGCCGACTCCATTGATGCTGCACAAGCACAAAATCGTGAAGCAATCGGGACCGTATCCGTAAGTGGTGTGGCGTCTTCGCCAATGGATATGCGTGAAATGCTGAACAAAAAAGCGGAAGAGAAAGGCGCAACGGCCTACCAGATTACTGAAGCTCGTAGCGGTGACACCTGGCACGCTACGGCTGAACTGTACAAATAAACCCTCATCGTCTTGTCCGACGATATTGCCCCCGGTTCGGGGGCTTTTTTTTGCGCTAATGACGAACATTAAAACGCAAATGCCCTTCCAGCTCTTCCTCTGCCTCATCAAACAGCAATATTAACGCGCCAAAACGGCGACGCGTTTTCTCTCCCAGATGAACAAATTCAATCTCAAGTGGTAGCGGCAGGACATCGTTCATTAACACATCCCATAGTGAGTCGAGATCGCGTACCTTATCTTTCGCCAGACCAAAGGTTTGGCTAAAGTCACGATAAAAATCCTCCTGACTCTCAATCTCATCAAAATCAAAGGTATAAATATTCATCTGTTGCCACCGTCACGTTTCGCGGCGAGTTCTGCCGTGCATCGCTAAGTATAGCCATGAAAAAACCGACGCTTTTGGCGTCGGTTTTGACTTAACTATCGGTCAACGCATGTTGATACTTATGGAGCATCCCCGCCAGCCGATTTACCGGTTCCGTCACCTGCGGTGGCGCTTGCCAGATGCGTAGCTTTTCCTGGTAGATTTCCAGTTCTTCCAGCAACTGGCCAAAGTACCGACGACGTTTATCATCGCTACGGGCAGATATCACATGGTCTGCTGTGCGGCGCATTTGTCGGTGAAACGCCGATAAATCCTCGTTAACCGGGATCGGTGCATCACGCAGGCGCTGGTGCGCGATAATCATCGTCAGCGCCAGGCGAAATTTCGGCAAATCCCCTGGGAACTTATTCATCAGCAAAAACAGCTGCTGATAAAGTGCCGGGAGGTGGTTCTCTTTACGACGTGCCACATTGGTAGTCATCGCGGAAACAGCGGCAGAAACAAACTGATTAAGCAGTACACGTCCGGTCCTGTCGCGCGATTTATCCCGCACCAGCAAAATAACGGTGAACGCGAGCACACAGCCGACGATTTGCCCTAATGCGCTGTCGAGAAACTGACTGAAATGGAAAGTCATCGGGTTATCCAGCACGATAATATTTATGGTGCTGGCCAGTGCCCCCATCGAGCCCAGTCGCCGTTTCTGTACTTCTATACCGAGGAAGAATCCCAGCACTGCCAGGCTAATGCACAGCAGCAACATGCTCTGTTGGGTATTAGGGATAATCACCAAAAAGTAGAGCAGCCCTAACGGCAGCGCGGCCAGCGTCCCGTAGATAAAGTCGATCGCCACCATGCGTGGATTCGGCAAACGCATTGCCAGTGACGTCACTACCGCAATCATCACCATTGCACCACTGCCGGAAGTCCAGCCCGTCCACAGCCAGAAAAGCGTGCCCAGAATGCAGGAAAGTGTGGTTCGCCAGAAGTTAACCATTGCATGATGACGTTCGGCTGACTCTACTTTTACTTCCGGTTCGCCTTGCAGGATCTCTTCTTCGGTGGCGTTGATTTTTGTGTTACTGATAACGCCGCGCTTGAGAAGCTGATAACGCGTTGCCGCCGCGACCCAGCTATAAATGGTGACAGGCGTTTCCCGTTCCCCGGTCCAGGCGATAACTCTCCGCAGGCGTTTGAGCTGCTTGTGGACGTCCTGCGCGGTTTCTACCGGCGTGTCAAAAAATTCGCGGAAAGTATCAGTGATCAATTCCGGGCGCGTATTCTGAATAAGATAAGTTTCGCAGGATTGGGTAATCAGCGTCAGCGATAGCGTATTGATCGCTTTTAAACGTCGATTGGCCCGCGCCCAGCGGGAAGATTCCATATTCAGGTTGCTGCGCATGCCTTGTAGCGCCGTGGTGCGTCGCACAAGGTCGCCCCAGGCTTTATCGACAACTTCACCATCGCCATGCTTGATACAGAGTTGCATTAATTGATATTGCGCGACCAGCAAACTTTCCAGCTCTCGATCCACTTCTTGTTTGATCGATCGCGGAGAAAAGAGCAAATCCGCCATAATCGCACACACAATACCGATAACGATCTCGCTACAACGTTCGACGGCAAACTGCGGCGTAAGCAATGGTTCCGGCTGAATGGTGATCACAATGATCAGCGCGGTATAACCGGCCAGCCCCCACGCATACGAGTTTTCTATTCGTACCAGCGAGGATATCCAGGTACAAAAACCGGCCCAGATACAGCACACCAGAATCATCAATAATGGTGCGCGGATCATCGCAATGATGATCACCAGTCCGGCAATACAGCCAATAAATGTGCCGATGATGCGCAAAAAGCCACGATAGCGAATAGCGCCAGAATACGGTTCACCTCCCGCAGCAAAGGCCGGACCGGCGGCAACAATCGCCGCTGTCAGTACCGCCCAGCGTGGCGTTTCCAGCTGGAAGTGAAAGCCAACAAACAGCGCCAGTACAATGGCGGTCGCCAGTTTTACCGCAAAGCGAATATGTTGGTTAGCAATGGAGAAAATACCCATCGTGATTAACCAAACTCACGCAGGCGATGGGCCATTTTACGGAAGAACGAATCCTGGCTTTCGTCGCGATCTTGTTTGCCAGTGACCACCACTGTAGCAGTGGTGCCCGCAGGCCAGATGTTCTCTTGCTGGTTGTCGAGACGAATACGAACCGGAACACGTTGCGCAAGACGCACCCATTCAAGGTTAGAGTCTATAGTCGCCATCCCTTTGTCGTCACGCGTGCTGCTGGCGTTGGTGACCCCTGCGGCAACACTATCAACAGTCCCTTTCAGCACTTTGTTACTGCCAAGCGGCGTGATCTCTGCACGATACCCCGGACGCACCCCTTCCAGCTTAGTTTCTTCCATATAGGCCAGTACATAGAAGGAGTTCTGTTTCACCAGCGCAACCGCCGTTGATCCTCGAGTAATAAACTCACCGGTATAGACGTTGAGGTTGGTCACCCAGCCATCTGCTGGCGCGCGGATCACCGTGCGTTCAAGATCCAGTTTTGCCAGATCGCGGGTCGCCTGCGCTTTCGCTAACTGATGCAGAACCGTTTGTAGTACGTTGTTGGCCTGGTCGATCTCTTCGCGAGACATCGCCTGCACACCGAGACGGTTACGACGTCCGGCCTCCTGGCGTTTCTCCTGTGCCAGTACCTGATAATAAGCAACATCGGCTTGCGCTTCCTCAAGCGCCTTTTGATAGCGCGGCTGGTCGATGGTGAACAGTATCTGTCCTTTTTTCACCAGCTGGTTATCATGAACATTCACCTGGGTAATGAGTCCAGAAACGTCCGGCGCGATCGCAACGACGTCAGCGCTAAAGCGCGCGTCACGCGTCCAGGGGGATTCGGTGTAATAGACCCAGGCATTAAAAATTGCGATGAAGGCCAGAATGACTAATACGACCGTGATGGCCGTACGGGAGAATTTTCTTATTAGTGTTTTCACTTCAACCTCAAACGAACAGTCGCGATATCAAATAAAACAAGCAGCAATAGAGCGCGGTGTTGAACAACGCCGGATGCCAGACAAAGTCGTAGATACCTGTTGGCACAAGTACCCGGCGCACCAGCCAGAAAATCGCCAGTGATAAAAGCAATTCAAAAAATATCGGTGGGAAGGACAGCCCAAACACCACGATAACGGGAAACAGACTCATGTTGACCTTGGTTGTAAAGAGAGAGCAGGCGTTATTATTTTCAGCATCTGTCGCCGCAGAGAAGGGCATGGAAAGCCGGGCGAGAGCAACATTGCTGTAGATTGATATTTAATATGTTAGCGTAACTGTTATGCTGTTATCTATATTATGTGATCTAAATCACTTTTAAGTCAGAGTGAATAATGGAACGACTAAAACGCATGTCGGTGTTTGCCAAAGTAGTTGAATTTGGCTCTTTTACCGCCGCCGCCAGACAGCTACAGATGAGCGTTTCGTCCATCAGTCAGACGGTATCAAAACTGGAAGATGAGTTGCAGGTAAAGCTGTTAAACCGTAGCACACGCAGCATTGGCCTGACCGAAGCCGGTAGAATTTACTACCAGGGCTGCCGTCGTATGCTTCATGAAGTGCAGGATGTTCATGAGCAACTGTATGCCTTCAATAACACCCCCATCGGGACGCTACGCATTGGCTGTTCTTCAACTATGGCACAAAATGTTCTCGCCGGGCTGACAGCCAAAATGCTGAAAGAATACCCAGGTTTGAGCGTCAATCTGGTTACCGGAATTCCAGCCCCCGACCTGATTGCCGACGGTCTGGATGTGGTGATCCGCGTCGGCGCGTTGCAGGATTCCAGCCTGTTTTCCCGCCGTCTGGGCGCGATGCCAATGGTGGTGTGCGCCGCGAAAAGCTATCTCACACAATACGGCATACCGGAAAAACCCGCCGATTTGAGTAGTCATTCATGGCTTGAATACAGCGTGCGGCCCGACAATGAATTTGAACTGATCGCACCGGAAGGGATCTCGACTCGCCTGATCCCACAAGGAAGATTTGTGACTAATGATCCGATGACGCTGGTGCGCTGGCTGACGGCGGGTGCCGGGATCGCCTACGTGCCGCTGATGTGGGTGATCAACGAGATCAATCGTGGGGAGCTGGAGATCCTGCTGCCGCGTTACCAGTCAGATCCACGCCCGGTTTATGCGTTATATACCGAAAAAGATAAGCTGCCGCTGAAGGTACAGGTCGTGATCAACTCGCTGACGGATTATTTTGTTGAGGTCGGTAAATTGTTTCAGGAGATGCACGGGCGCGGGAAAGAGAAGTAATTCATATTGTACTGTTACGTTGTACAAACCTGTGCCAACGGGTTCCCCTCACCCTAACCCTCTCCCCAAAGGGGCGAGGGGACCGTTCGTGCACGTAGAAAGATTAATTATCCTTCTGAAAATAGTGAAATTATTACGCAGTACCGCCAACAGTCAGGTTATCGACTTTCAACGTTGGCTGGCCCACGCCAACCGGCAAACTTTGCCCTTCTTTACCGCAGACACCCACGCCGTTATCCAGTTTCAGGTCGTTGCCAACCATCGAAATCTGCTGCATGGTTTCGATACCGGAACCAATCAACGTTGCGCCTTTCACCGGCTTCGTTACTTTACCGTTTTCAATCAGATATGCTTCTGAAGTGGAGAAAACGAATTTGCCGGAGGTGATATCCACCTGACCGCCACCAAAGTTCGGTGCATAGATACCGTACTCAACGGATTCAATAATTTCCTGCGGGGTCGATTTACCCGGCAGCATATAGGTGTTGGTCATACGCGGCATGGGCAGATGGGCGTAGGATTCACGGCGACCGTTGCCAGTCGGCGTCATCCCCATCAAACGCGCGTTGAGTTTATCCTGCATGTAGCCTTTCAGAATGCCGTTCTCAATCAGCACGTTGTACTGGCCTGGCGTACCTTCGTCATCAATCGCCACCGAACCTCGGCGATCGACCATCGTGCCATCATCAACCACGGTACACAGTTCTGAAGCCACCAGCTCCCCGACCTGTCCACTAAATACTGAAGTGCCACGGCGGTTGAAGTCGCCTTCCAGACCGTGACCAACCGCTTCATGCAACAGCACGCCCGGCCAACCTGCGCCAAGTACTACCGGCATGGTGCCCGCTGGTGCAGCAACGGCAGAAAGATTGACCAGCGCCATACGCACTGCTTCTTTTGCCCATGCATCCGCACGGACTTCGCCGTCGAGATCGGCAAGGAAGAATTCATAACCAAAACGACCGCCGCCGCCACTGGCACCGCGTTCGCGTTTGCCATCTTCTTCGACGAGAACGCTCACGGAAAGACGCACCAGCGGACGGACATCCGCCGCTAGCGTGCCGTCGGTGGCCGCAACCAAAATTAATTCATAGACACCACTGAGGCTGGCAGTCACTTCCTGTACGCGCTTGTCCGCTTCGCGGGCAACCTTATCGACGCGACGCAGGATATCCAGCTTCTCTTCACGGCTCATGCTTTGCAGCGGATCTACCGAGGTATACAACGGGCTATGCTCTACCGCGCCCAGCGTCTGTACTTTACCATCACCACTATCACGGACGATGGTGCGCGCCGCTTGCGCACTCTGTTCCAGCGCCAGCAGGCTGATTTGGTCAGCGTAAGCAAATCCGGTTTTTTCACCGCTGATTGCACGCACACCAACGCCCTGATCGATGTTGTAAGAACCATCTTTAATAATGCGGTCTTCTAAAACCCAGGATTCGTGATAGCTCGACTGAAAATAGAGATCGCCATAATCAAGGCGACGTTCGGCCAGTTGACCGAGGATCGCGAACAAGTCCTGATGTTTCAGGCCGTTCGCCGCTAGCAATTGTTCACTTACCAGGTTAAGACTCATCGTTTTTGCTACTCGTTAGTTACTGCAGTAGAGGATTTTTTACGGCTGCCGGATGCGGCGTGAACGCCCTATCCGACCTACGGTTATGTTCTGGCT
>OKQJ01000335.1_pt1 | contig 14002 bp, 8 predicted proteins | sample 1614171 | NCBI WGS metagenome assembly OKQJ01 (sample SAMN04436911, study PRJEB24849) | human gut metagenome | biome: human gut; feature: NICU; material: stool | host: Homo sapiens | place: USA: Saint Louis, MO | collected 2012-05-30 | reverse complement strand
TGCAGCGCGACGCGCGCGACGGCAGCGCCCTGCGGTCCTGCGGCGGCGATGCGCTGCTCGCCGCCGTCTCCCGCGTCACCCCGGCGTTCGGCCGCGGCGAGGTCATCGACGTGAACGGCAGCCCGGTCGAGCTGCTGCTGGTCAAGAATCCGATGGGCTTCCGCCTGTCGCTCGCCTCGTTCCCGCCGCAGGGCGCCGATACGATGATCGCGATCAACGACGAATACGCGGACGGCCGCGACATGAGCTGGCTGTGGGACGTGGACTTCACCAGCCTGCGTGAAACGGGCGTGAAACAGGTCTCCGGCGTGCGGGCGTGGGATATGGCGCTGCGCCTCGAGTACGACCAGGTGCCGGTCGGCACAGTCGACACGGATCTCGAGCCCTCGGTGATCGCCTTCGCGAGCGCGAATCCCGGGCGTGCGAAGCACATCTACTGCACGTACACCGCGATGCTCAAGGCGCGTGCCGCCCTCGGGCGGATCGCCGCCGTATCCGACGCCGGCGTGGGCAAGTGAAGGGGAGCGAGGAGGCCGATATGAGCAACCTGATCGACATCATGTCCCTGTACCCGAAGGACATGAACATCTACGGCGATTCCGGCAACGTGCTGACCGTGACCCGCAGGCTGGCCCTCTACGGGTACGAGCCGCGCGTGACCGCCTACAATCAGGGCGATCCGTGGCCCGACCACGTCGACATGATCCTCGGCGGCGGCGGGCAGGACACCGGCCAGAAGAAGATCATCGACGACTTCTTCGCCCGCGCCGACACGCTGCGAGGCCTCGCCGCGGACGGCACGCCGATGCTCATGATCTGCGGCCTGTACCAGCTGTTCGGGGAGTACTTCGAAACGGTCGACGGCGCGCGGCTCGACGGCATCGGCGTGATCGGCGCGTACACGGTCGGCCGGGACGTGCGCATGATCGGCAATCTGGTCGAGCATTGCGACGGGTTCAGCGACGTGATCGGCTATGAAAACCATTCCGGGCAGACCTTCCTGCGCGACGGCGTGCGCCCGTTCGGGCATGTCGACGCGGAAGGCTGCGGCAACAACGGTCAGGACCATACCGAAGGGGCTCGCGTGCGCAACGTGATCGGCACCTACATGCACGGCTCGCTGCTGCCCAAGAACCCCGCGGTGGCGGACTTCCTGATCCGCACGGCCGTCGAACGGCGCTACGGGGCCTTCGATCCCGAGCGGTACCAGACCCCCGAGCTGGCGGCGGAACTCGACCGGCTCAACCGGACCGCCGAGCGGGCCCGTGCCGTCGCCGCGTCCCGGCCGCGATAGGCTGGGGCCGATCGGCGGGGATTGGCGCGAATATCGCGGAAACGTCGGCATAATCACCCTTGCGGCCGAGTGTTTTTCTTCCGACCGTAGAGTAGGCTGGAAAGCGACCATCCAAGCAAAGGAGGCGTATCATGGCTGATTTCGATTTTGGTGACGGCCTGCGCAAGGTGTTTCTGGCGGGCGTCGGCGCTCTTGCCACGACCGTGGAGAAGAGCCAGGAGATCGTCGACGATCTCGTCAAGAAGGGTGAGCTGACCGTCGAGCAGGGCAAGGCGCTGAACACCGAGCTCAAGCGCAAGGCTGCCGAGGTCAAGGAACAGTCCAAGAAGGACGATTCCGAGAAGACCGAGGACTGAGCGCGGCCCGCTCGAACACGGATTCTCGAACGCTGATTAGGGACGGAAAGAAACCATCGTTGTGACCGATCGTACCGACGTGAACGCAGGAGCCGAACAATCGAGGGAAACCCTCGAATTGTTCGGCTCCCGTCGTGATACGTTCGCCGAACGCTATCACCTGACGCGCCGCGGCAAGATCAAGCGGCTGGCGCAGATCACCAGCATCGCCCGGCAATTCGACGTCGTGCACGGGCTGACCCCGGTCAAGATGCGCCTGATGCTGGAGGCGTTGGGTCCGACTTTCGTCAAGGTCGGCCAGATCCTGTCGATGCGCTCGGAGATCCTGCCGCAGTCCTTCTGCGACGAGCTGGCGAAGCTGCGCGCCGACGCCGATCCGATGCCGTACCAGACCGTGCTCGATACGCTCACGCATGAATACGGCCGCCCCGTCGAGGAGATTTTCCTGCACATCGACGCGGTGCCGCTGGGGTCCGCGTCACTGGCGCAGGTGCACCGGGCCAAACTGCTGACCGGCGAGGACGTGGCGGTGAAGGTGCAGCGCCCCGGCGTGCGCGAGATCATGGCGCAGGACGTGTCCATCATGCGCACTATCGCCAAGGCCGCGGCCAAAATGGTGCCCAGCGCGCAGGTGGTGGATCTGCGCGGCGTGGTCGAGGAGCTGTGGGACACCTTCGAATCCGAGACCGACTTCCTGGTCGAGGCGCGCAACCTCAGCGAATTCAAACGCTTCTGCGAGCCGTACCGGTACATGGACTGCCCGAAGCCCTACATGGAGCTGTGCACCGAGCATGTGGTCGTCATGGACTACGTTGACGGCATCTCCGTATCCCACCCGGAGCAGCTGGTCGAGGCGGGCTACGACCTCAAGGAGATCGGCACCAAGCTCGTCGACAACTACGCCACGCAGGTGCTGGACGCCGGTTTCTTCCACGCCGACCCGCACCCGGGCAACATCATCATCGCCGGCGGGCAGATCGTGCTCATCGACCTGGGCATGACCGGCCGGCTCAACCTCACCACGCGATCGGTGCTCAAGCAGATGATCTTCGCGGTGGCCAAGCAGGATTCGCCGGCGCTCGCCGACGGTCTGCTGCGTTTCGCCGGAGCCGAGGCCGAGCCGGAGGACTATCCGGCGCTGCTGGCCGATCTGGATGTGATCGTCGCCGAATACGGCACCGTGGACCTGTCGGAACTCGACATCGCCGCGTTCGTGACGGCGTTGACGCAGCTTGCGCAGCGGCACGGCATCGAGGTGCCGAGCACGGTGACGACGGTGGCGCGCGCGCTGGTCACGCTTGAGGGGCTGCTCGACGAGTTCATTCCCGACGTCAATATGATCGAGATCATCTCGAAGCACATCGCCACCAGCAAGAGCGTCGATCAGGCCGCGAAGGACGAACTCAAGTCGCTTGGGGTCGAGGGTCATCAGGCGCTGCACGGCCTGCTGTCGGCGCTGACCGAGTCGAAGGTGGCCGCGCGCATGCTCACCCGCGGGCAGCTTCGTGTCAATATGGAGCTTGTCGGCTCGCAGGAGCCGATGAAGCTGCTGAGCGACATGCTGAACCGACTGACGATGGCGTTGATCGTCGTCGGACTGTTCGTCGGCTCGTCGATCGTGTATTTCGCCGGCATGAAGCCGATCATCTTCGGTATCCCCGTGGTCGGGTTCATGGGCTACGTGGTCGCGTTCATCCTATCCGCGTGGATCGTGTTCGACATCTACTTCAAGAGCCGCAAACCCAAAAAACGCTGAGCCTGGCGCGAGGCGCGGGCCCGCGGGTGCGGTGCATCCTACGAGACGGAGGCCTCGGAAGGGCTGTCGGTCGCCGTGCGCGTGCCGGGCGCCGCGGCCGGTCGCGAGGTCGTCAGCAGGTTGCTGCGGTAGGGGGTGTGCGCCCGGCGAGCACGTCGTCGTAGAGACGCTGTTTGTTGTCGATGTAGGCGATGGACTCGTTGACCTCCTGCAGCTTGGCCAGCAGGGCGTCCCGCTTTTCGTCGAGCATCCGCTTGCGTTCGGGGATGGACGACTCGCCGATCACGCACAGCTCCACGTACCGCTTCATCTCCGCGATGCCCAGCCCGCAACGGCGCAGGCAACCGAGGCCCGTGATCCATGCGATGTCGTGTTCGGCGAAGACGCGGTGGTTGTGCTCGTCCCGTTGCATACCGGGGACGAGTCCCTCGTTGCAGTAGAACTTCAGCGCCTCGTAGTTCATACCGGTGCGTTCGCAGGCCTGTTTCATCGTGAACAGGTGATCGTGGTCGTTCGTTGCTGCTGGCATACCGGTCCTTCCGTTCTGTGCGGTCGGGTGTCCGCCCGATATCGCTTATCGTCGCACGACTGTATCGGTTGTTTCTACCGGTGGTATCTACCGGCGCGTCGCAATTTGACCGGTAGCAGCTACCGGCAAATAGTTTGTGGAACTACGGATTACACAACATCGAACATACGAAAGGACTCATCATGGAATCCATCACCCTGCGCAACGGCGTCGAGATGCCGAAGATCGGCTACGGCGTCTTCCAGATCAGCAAGGACGACTGCGCCCGGTGCGTGCGGGAGGCCATCGAGACCGGATACCGCCACATCGACACCGCGCAGTCGTACTTCAACGAATCCGAAGTCGGCGACGGCATCGCTCAGTCCGGCATCGACCGTGCGGACCTGTTCGTCACCACCAAGATCTGGATCAGCAATTACGGCTACGAGAACACGCTCAAGTCGGTCGAAGTCTCGCTGCGCAAGCTCAAGACCGACTATCTCGATCTTGTGCTGCTGCACCAGCCGTTTTCCGATTACTACGGCGCATGGCACGCCTTGGAAAAGCTGCATCGGGAGGGTGTCGTGCGCGCGATCGGCGTGAGCAACTTCTCCCCGGACCGACTTGCCGACATAGCCGCGTTCAATGAGATCGCCCCCATGGTCGATCAGGTCGAGACCAATCCGTTCAACCAGCAGATCGACGCACATGAGAACATGGTTCGGCGCGGCGTGGTCCAGGAGGCGTGGGCGCCGTTCGGCGAGGGCAAATCAGGCATGTTCTCCAATCCGACGCTGACGGCCATCGGCGGGCGGTATGGCAAATCGGCGGCACAGGTCATCCTGCGCTGGCTCATGCAGCGCGATATCGTGGCCCTGCCGAAATCCACGCACAAGGATCGCATGGAGCAGAACATCGACATCTTCGATTTCCGGCTGACCGATGACGATATGACGGCCATCACCGGCCTCGACACCGGCACCAGCCTATTCTTCGACCACAACACTCCCGAAGCCGTGGACATGATGGTGCGGCTTGTCAAGGAACGCGCCGGCCGGGAGTGACCTGCGTTCGGCTCGCATAGGCGGGGCCCATCACGGCGTTGCTGCACTGCTTTCATTGAATTTTCACTGAATACACTGAATTCAGTTATCAAACACTGAATTCAGTGTAAAATTCAGTGTATCGAGAAAATGCGACGGATTGGGGCCTATATGGCGCATGAATACGGCAAAGAGACGTTATCATTGGAATTCAAGAGCGACCTGAAGCGCTTGCCCGATGATGACCTGCTTGACGCAGTTGTGGCATTGGCGAACTCAGATGGCGGCACGGTGTATTTGGGTGTGGAGGATGATGGTACTCCGACCGGTCTCGATAAAGTGCATCAGGATGCAGTCGGTCTATCGGCGATGATCGCCAATCGTACGGTTCCACCGGTCTCTGCGCGTGCGCAGATAGTTGGGACTCCGGAAGTACCGGTGATGCAGATTGATGTGCCGAAATCGCGCAGTGTTGTCTCCACCAAATCGGGGAAGGTGCTGCGGCGCCGTATGAAGGTGGATGGTACTCCGGAGAGCGTGCCGATGTATCCGTATGAGATTGTCACACGCCTGTCCGATTTGGGGCGCTTGGACTTTTCAGCGCAGCCGGTGCCGGACGCAACCCGTGATGATTTCGATCCCCTTGAGCGCGAGCGTCTGCGCCGAATTATCGGTACCTATCAGTCCAGTGACCGCAATTTGTTGGAACTTACCGACGAGGAGCTGGAGCAGTCCCTGCAATTGACGATGACCGTCGACGGTAAGATCGTGCCGACGCTGACTGGTCTACTGCTGTTGGGTAAAGAGGAATCGCTGAAACGTTTCGTTCCTACCCATCGGGCATCCTTTCAAGTCATGTCCGGTACGGACATCAAGGTTAATCAAGATTGCAGTGGGCCGTTGCTGAAGTCCATCGAGCAGATCAATGATATGTTTTCCCCATGGAATCCGAGCGTCGAACTGTTCGTTGGGCTGTTCTCTATGATGGTGCCGGAGTTTGACCATAGGGCATTCCGTGAGGCGTTGGTGAACGCGTTCGGCCATCGCGACTACACCCTACTCGGACGTGTGCGTGTGCAATTGGACGATGCTGGACTGACTATCGCCAATCCTGGCGGTTTCGTGGAGGGTATCAATATTCATAACCTACTCACTGCCGAGCCACACGGGCGCAACCCCTGCTTGATGGATGCGCTCAAGCGCACCGGATTGGCCGAGCGTACGGGCCGTGGCATTGACCGCATCTACGAAGGTTCGTTGCATTACGGTCGTCCGTTGCCTGATTATACGGCGTCGAACGAACGCAACGTGTCCGTATATCTGCAGCGTAGTGCGCCCGACGTTGAATTCGTGAGGATGCTTGCCGAGGAACAGGAGCGTACCGGCAAGACGATGCCGGTCAATGGTTTGCTGATTCTGAACATGCTCAAGAATGAGCGGCGTTGCACTTTCGAGACCCTGGACAAAGAACTCGATATGAGCGAGCAGCGTCTGCGTGCCATGCTCGGCCAGCTTACGGAATCCGGTCTGATCGAAGGTTCCGGCAATGGCTCCCGTCGCGCCTACACTTTGGGGTCCAAGGTGTATAGGCGAAGTGGCAAGACCATTGAATATGTGCGTCAGACGGACATCGATCGTGTGCGCTGGCCGGAGCTCATCATGAAGTTGGTTGCAGAGCAGGGGGGCGTCACGCGGGCAGACGTCATAGAATTGCTGCATATCGATGCTAACCAAGCGTACTACCAGTTGTCCAAGCTTGTTAAGGCGGGGAGGCTGAGAAGCGTTGGTCGTGGCAAGGGGGCACGCTATACGATCCTATAGTCGTGCGTCGAATGACGTTCATCGTTCTTGTGGGTGAATCCGGGGTCATCCGTTTAGGCCTGTTTAACGTGCGAGTCGAGGCCGTAAACGACAGGATTATGCGCGATCAAGATAGGCTGTGGGCACAGGGACTGACCAGCCATGCTGATGAATCTATGGCCTATAGGCCCGGAGTGGGGGAGCGATGGCACCGGAGTACAGGAAACCGGAACGCTAAAGGAACCAGAGGGGAAAACGAAGGGAAACAAAAAAGCCGGAAGCCCTAGAAAAATAAGGCCTCCGGCGAGGGCGGAGGATACGAGATTCGAACTAGCAAGAGGGCGAAACCACGCGAATGCTGACACGCCGGGCTTGACGGCTGGATTTAAGCCTTTCTTGGGGAGTCGTGAAAAAGTCAGTAAGGGACATTTCCGACGGTTTGGGTCAGACTAATAACAAAATAATAACAACGAGAGTATGCTTGGCTTACCCGAACCTCGCAGGCAAAGTGGTGCGGCGGGTTCCGGTTAAGGAAGTCAACATGGCCAAGACGAAAGGTGCCAGCGGTTTCGGCTGGCTGAGGAAAGCACAGGTCAAAGATCGAATAAACGGCGGCAAGCGGTGGGTATACTACGCCTCATATCTCAACCCCTTTGATAAAGAGGAGCGGATAAAGGCACCGCATGCGTTCGACTACAAGATGGACGCCCGGCAGTGGCTGGACGCTGAGCACAAGCTCATCAGCTCGGGGCAGTGGACTCATCCCAACGTGAGGGCGAAGGCCGCCCTTGAGGAGAGGGAGGTGGAGCGCTCCCGCAAGATGACGTTTGGCGATTACGCGGAGCGATGGTTCGAGCGGAACGTCAATCGGTGGAAGCCTAGGACGGAGCAGACCTACAGGCAGCTGCTCGACACTTACATATTGCCGACGTTCTGCGAGACACCTTTGAATGAGGTTAGCGTGGATGATGTGGGCGAGTGGTACGACGACATGGGGAATACCCCGAGTGCCCGAGGCAACGCCTACGGTCTGCTCAAGCAGATACTTGATGTGGCCTGTACTCCACCGAATCCGGTTCTTACCTATAACCCTTGCCAGATTAAAGGTGGGGCGAAGCATGCCGGTGGGGAGCGTCCGGTGGCGACGCCGGAACAGGTGGCAAAGCTGGCGGACGCTATGCCCGGCAAATACCGGCTTGCCGTCCTGCTGGCGGCTTGGCTGTCACTGAGATCGGGAGAGGTCAGGGCGTTGCGGAAGAGCGACTTCGGCCTGAAGAAGCGGACTGTGCATATCCAACGCAACGTGACATACACCAAACAGCATGGTTTCGTGGAATCCACGCCCAAGACCGCCGCCGGCAACCGTGTGGTAGCCATCCCATCGGCGTTAATACCCGAAATCCAAGAACATATGAAGAGGCATGTCGGCAAGGACAAGGACGCACTGCTGTTCTGCACCAGCACTGGGAATTATCTCCACCAGAGTGAGATTGAAAAGCCATTCATTGAGGCTAGGAAACAGGCCGGTTGCCCGGAGTTGCGGTTCCATGACCTTAGGCATACGGGCAACACGTTCGCCATCCAGACCGGTGTCGCCACGGTTGCCGATTTGCAGAAGCGTGGTGGCTGGACTACGCCGACCATGGCCTTGCATTACGCTCATTCGACGTTGGACAGGCAGCAGCAGATCGCGGATGCGCTCGACAAGGTCATGCGTGGCGAGAACCCGAAGCAGGATGGCGAAGACCTTACTTCCATGGTGAAGCAACTGTTGGAAGAGAACAGGCGGCTGTCCGAACAACTGGCTGAGCTTGGCGCTGAGAAGAAGGAGTGACGGAATACCCTCTTCGTGCCTGACGTGACCCCACTGGGATTATCCCGGTGGGGTCTTTTCTATTGGTTGCCGTTTCGGAGCGTGTGGGGTCATAAATCTGATTTATGCGGTCATAAAAGGGATTTATGGCCACGGGTTTTCGAAAGTATGCGGGCGGTTTGAAATGTGTGCGCGGTGTGAAGATTCTTGTGCGCGGGTCTGTTTCAGAGTGCGGGAGCACGGTTTCTATGCGGACAACTCGTTGCGGGTGGGTTAGCCCCTGAGCCCGCAACGAGTCACACAGGGTGGCCGTGAGCAGCTCAGGAATGAGTTCCGACCATGCTGTTGGATTGCTTTAAGGATAGGAAGAATTACAGAACCTCATACCGTAAATTGGCTAGGTACATCGGCCTGAACATGGAGACCGTTCGTCGTCTCTTCCAAGACGAGCAGAAACTGCGAGCGATGATCATTGATAATTTCCACGATACCGAGCGTGAACGCTTCATGGAAGAAAATCCTGAAACGATCAAAAAGCTCGATGATTATAGTCAGATTGACGAAATGGTTGATGAAGCCATCAACGCCTTTCTGGATTCGTGCCTGCCGCATCCGAGACCGCGCACTATAGTGGACGCGCGGCTGTTTTTCTGGGCATACCTTCCTTGCGTCATAGAAGACATCTATGACTTCAACATGTCCGCGGAAATCGGTCATGCCATTGATGGATACCCGATATGGGCGAAGGCGGCTGACCTTGCCCGGTTCTACAAGGTCTCAGCGAAAACCCTCTACCGCTATCACAGGCACCCCTATTCGACTAATGTCGGGTTCACCTCAGTGAAGCTGGGTGGCTCCCGACTTTACCTTATCGATGAGGTGGAGCTGGTCTACCCAGAGCGGCCGGACTCCAAGCGGAGAGCGGATAAATACCCCGGCAGGCTAGACGTGCTCAAGGAAAAGAAGTGGAAATCCCGCCGACCGGCGAAGCCCGGTTCCAAGAGAGCAAGGGAAGAGGAAAGCTCTTTCCGTTTAGCGCTTGCGATTTTTGGAAAAGACAAAACTGAAAACTGGTAGGCGTTCTTCGGGAGGCGTGGAAGCGCCTCCTTTTTTATGCCTGAAATCGGCACTGGCGACCCTTCTGGTCGTTTTTGTCCCCTTCCTATGTCCCGAATAGGATTTCTGTGTCCATGTGCTCGCCCAAATAAACTTCCCAAATAGACTTTTCCCAAATAAACTTCCCTGATTGACTTCCCCAACTGTCGTAAATACCCCTTCGGAGGGGTTTCAACCGCACATAAAAAGCATCAGAAACGCGCAAAAAAGCATCAGGAATGCATGAGAAAAGCATCACGAACGCACACAAAGCGACTCCGTTGAGAAAGCGGTTATTTTAGGAGCGGTGTGGGCGACGCGAGGTCTTCATCGGAACGGGCTGTGAATCGTGGAAGGATTCGTGGAACGGGTCATCGGGTTCACCGTTTCCTCCCGCTGATGAGGCAGGAATAAGGGGGCATTCGCGGGAGACGGTGAGGGGGGTTGGTTCAGGCGTTTCGACCGGGTATGACGGGGGATTGCGGTTGGATTGGGGGGTCGGGTTCCGTGTTCGGGTTTTCGACCGGTTTATGGGAATCACGGTTTTTCGGCGGTGGGGAAAGCGGGAAACCGGTCGGGAATCGTTTTTGTCGTGAGAAAAAACCGGTGAACCGGTGAGGAAAAATCGGTGAGCGGACTGCGGTTGGCCGGTGGGTTTCCGGTTGGCGTCTCGTCTTGCGGACGCGGCGGACAAGGGCGGGCGGAATACCCGAGAACCTACCCAACCAAAACACCCAAAGCAGTTCGGAGCGAAACGCACGCCCTAGGCGGCACAAGGCATAAAAGGCCGCGCAGGAGGGCGAGGACAGAAAATAAGGGTAAGCGGCCTACCCAAGAAAAGCGCCATAGCCTACCCAAAATCTTGAGGGGAAACCGGCGCGAAACGGCATGCGGAACGCCGGAAAAGCGTGATCGACAGGCCGGATGAAGCGTCGTCCACTTGAGGCGGTGGAATACTTCGGAACCAGTTTCAAGACGGTGGGAAAACGGAGGCGTGCTGAAGGTCGGCGGTGGAAACCCGTGGCGGGGAATACCCTTGGTGGGTTTGGCGTGGGGAAGCCGGTCGAGGATGGCGGTGCCGTTGGTGGGGACGGGAGAGTCCTCATCGGCAGGTGACGGACGGCTTGCTGGGTGGCCTGCCCGCGGTGGAAGCGGCGGGTGAATACTTCCGATGTAAAAAGTGATTGTTCGGAACCAGTTAATGATTCTTCCTATGTAAAGTTGAATACTTCCGAACTAATTATTGGAGGCTCAATACAGGCCGCAGGCAGGGTTCGGGCGTCATGACGGGTCGGGGTGAATACCCAGCCTGCTGGATGGGATCGTATACAAGTCGCACGCTTCGAGGCTCGGCAATGGACTGGGCGGAAACAGGCTAACTGCACTTGTGCAATCGTCTTGCGTTGGGGCTTGTGGGTGGGGAGCGCCAATACTTCCGATCTAAAAACAATACTTCCGATCCAGTCAGAACGCCATGAATACCCTAGGAGCCTCAGGCAGTGGAGGAAGAGGCCACGGCATCCGGTGGCGGGGTCATGGCTTGGACGGTACGGGGGAACGTCCCTTCACTGGGAAAGCCGTCCTCATGGGCTGGTGACAGTGGCTTTCGGCTGGAAGTGTGGGTGCTTGTTGCATGGCCTGTGGACGGGATGCGCCAATACTTCCGAACCAATGCGAACAGGCTGGCAGAGGGAGGGCCGAATACCCCGCTGGGTATGAGAAACCCCGCCAGCTATGCGGGACTGGCGGGGCAGTGTAATCAATTAATCAATACTAGGAGATGAAAGCTGTTGCGGGCGATTCAAGACCACAACGGCTTCCACCCACCAACAACCTTGTTGATGACGGGGACTGGCGGAACGGACGCCATCAGGGGAATAGAAAAGACCGCATCCCTCTCCCCGTGAGGGGAGTGGTGTCAGGGATGCGGTCTGTAGCAACTACCAGGTTAGGAGAACCCCGATTGCAGAGGGAGTAAGGAAGCCCCTCCGACAATAAAGAAGAGGCTTCCCGACCAGCGCTGCGCGGGCAGACGTTCTGCGCCGCAGGGGTTCCACTAGGCTAGCCCTTCATGCCCAGTCTGCGGGCGATGATCGAGCCGATACCGCAGACAGCCGCCCAGATAGCCGCCAGCACCATATCGAACGTGTTGACGCCGGTGACGGGCAGATTGCCGATACGCTGCTTGACGGTGACGGTCTCCTCGGGAATACCCACATCGTGGGTGGCCAGAACGTTGTTGTCCTTGTCTTTGAGGGTGGCTTGCCAGTACACGTTCCCCGCTGTCGTGGTGGAGGTGCTGTTGCTGTTTACCTGAATACCCTTGGACTGGGAGGCGGCAGTTATTTGTTCTGCGGTGAGAGGAATCTTCTGCGGGAAACCGGACAGGGGCTTGGCCGTGGACTTATCGAACTTGCCGGACTGGGGCTGGTATGCGACAAACTCTAGGTAGCTGCCCTCCGGGATGGTGCCTGTGAGCGTAGCCGTGTCATGGAATACCCCGCCTTGGTAGACCGTGGAGGAAGATACCTTCGTGGTGAGGGTCGGCGGAATCTCCTTGACTTCCACTGTCTCGGCCTTGTCGTTGGGGGAAGTCCAGAGAATCTTCTTGTTGTCGGAGTTCACCCACCTAATCCTCGGCGTGCCGATGTAGTCGTAGTCCATGAGCGCCACGAACACGTAATACCCGGCCTTGGATGCCTTGACGGTGGGATGTTCCCCGTTGACGGTGGCTATGCCATCCTTGCCGTAGACCTGAAAATCAAGGGAGCCGTCGAAGTTCTTCTTGTCCTTGATTAACGGGAGCAGGTCATACTCGTTGGATGCCACCTTCTTGTGGTGGTCGTCCTCCTGCATGACGGGGATGACGCCGTTCTCGATCACGACGCCGTTATACTTCTCATCGAATGGCTGATCGTACCACCACACGCTCACCTTGAACTTGGTGGCGTCGGCAAGCATGTCTGGGTTGCTTGGAATACCCTTGAACTGCCCGAAGTCGGTGGGCAGGCCCTTGATGTGGAGCGTGTCATGGATTTCGGAGCCAATGGTGACCGTGGGCTTGGAGGCGTTGCTTGTGATGGTGACCGGGGTCTGCTCCTTGGGTAATTCGCTGGTTTGCTCGGGCAACCCGAACGGCTCGGCGAAATCCCTTCTCAAAATCACCATGTGGTACGTCTTGCCGTCAACCTGATATGTGGGCTGGTCAGCCTGCGTTACCGTCCACACCCAGTTCACGTATGTTCCATCGGCGGGCGACTGAATACCCGAGCTGACTGTATAGGACTTGCCGAATCCGGCGGTGAACAGGCTCACCGTGGCGATGGGTTCTCCTGCCACCTTCTTCAGACGGTTGATGTAATCGGCCACGGGCTCCTTGGCGTCAGGGGAAATCTGCTCCTTGAACGTGTCCTTAGTGCCCTTGAACAGGTAGCCCGTTACTTTTATTGGCTGAGGGGTCTCGACGTAGGTGGTTTGCTGCTGCGTGCCGATACCCGGGTTGTCCGCGTCCGGCACGCACTTGCTTCCGTTGGAGTAGGTCGCGTTCACGGACTGAAGGTCGTCGTCCGAATACCCGTAGCTTTTCCAGTCGTCCTGCTCCAACTTGATGGGGTTCCAGTCAATGCTGCCGGAGTTCTCGGGCTTGAACGTCGTGATGGTGTCGGTGATCTCCTCGCCTTTCTTGAAGGACTTAGGGGCTGTGGACTTAATACCCACCTCGTAGGGCACTACGGCTGCGCCTCCTGGATGGCAGCATGGGTCGCTTATTCGCTGGGAGGCCATTTTGGACATTATGAGCGAATCCGAACCGTCGGCCTTGCGCTCGTGGAGTTCGGCCTTGAAGAATACCCTGCCTTGCTTCATGTCTGCGGACAGATAGTATGTGGGTGTCTCCAATACCGGATGGCTCGTTGGGTCGTTCCCCCAGCTTTCCATCTGCTCCTTCGTGGGCTCCAGCCTTACCGGTGTGGTATCCGGTTCCTGCCATGAGTATGAGTGCGACAATGGCTGGGCTGTGTCAGGGTTGAAATCGTCCTCAATACCCTTGGTGGTGGAGGTGGTGGAAGCAGTATTGGGCTGCCAGTAGGCCGTAATCATGAAATACATGGTGTTTGACCAGCCGCTTAGCGTGATGTCCGCTTGGACTGACGGGCTTTCACAGATGAAGTCGGGCTTGATGTTCAGATCGTAATCGTAGCCCATGCCACCGGCGTTGGCTGTCGGGGTGAATACCCCGAGGGTGGCGAAAGCCAGTATGAGGGTCAATGCCGCTCGTATTCTCTTGATAACGCCCGAGATTTTGCGCACTTTGGTTTGGGCTTGAGATAGGGGCATGG
>OKQJ01000332.1_pt1 | contig 14095 bp, 13 predicted proteins | sample 1614171 | NCBI WGS metagenome assembly OKQJ01 (sample SAMN04436911, study PRJEB24849) | human gut metagenome | biome: human gut; feature: NICU; material: stool | host: Homo sapiens | place: USA: Saint Louis, MO | collected 2012-05-30 | reverse complement strand
AAAACCGACAATCAGCGCGATAATCGACGGGAAGATAAACATGCCGATGACATGGCCATCGAACAGGTAATTTGCCCCGAACAGCGCCACACCTGCTGCGCCTGCACCGCCAAGGTTGTGAGAAATATTCCAGAAACCGAGGAATGTCCCGCGTTTACGACGCGGCGTCCATTTGGTGATGGTGGAGTAACTGCACGAACCGCCGGTACTCTGGAAAAAGCCGCTTAAGGCGTAGAAGGCAATCATCAGGAACAGGCTAACCGAGCCGCTGCCCATACTGGCACTGAAGCCCAGCATACAAATAGCAGAGAGGATCAGCATGAACGGCAGGAATTGTTTGGTGTTTTTGCCGTCGGCGTAGTAGGAAACCAGCGTTTTACCCACGCCATAAGTGATGGAGAAACCCAGGCCGATCATCCCCAGCTGCGTCATGCTCAACCCGTAGGTCGAAATCATATCGTTCTGCGCGATGTTAAAGTTCTTGCGAATCAGGTACATCGTCAGGTAGCCGATAAAGACCACCAGGTAGGATTGCATGAACGGTTTGAACCACATTTTGCGCCGCACTTCGAGCGGAAGGTCCAGGGTCGGCTTGCGAACCTGGTTTAAGAAAGCCAGCATGGGTTACTCCTGAAATGAATACCTGCGTGAGGCATGCATTGTAAAAATCAGCAGCAAATCAGGCCTGAGATAGCGTCCAGGCAAAACCTGGAAAATTTCTTAGTTTTGCCGGATATGAAGTGAAAAGGTGAGATGCATCACGCTTCGCGCGGTGTCTGGGCGTTCAAAAAGGGCAGTAACAGCAGTGCGGAAATCCCGGCGGCGATAGAGATAACCACAAAAAATCCGCTCCAGTGCCAGGTATCGAGTACTTTCGCCAGCGGCCAACCAGCAAGCGACGCCCCCAGATAAGCAAACAAGCCGACAAACCCCGTCGCCGCCCCTGCCGCCTCTTTGTGGGAACACTCTGCCGCCGCCATACCGATTAACATCTGTGGGCCAAAGACAAAAAAACCAATGGTGAAGAAGCAGGTTGCCTGCATCACGTAGCTGGCAAATGGCATCAGCCACAGGGAGCCGACTGAAAGCAAAATTCCGGCGGCGAAAATCAAATTCATCGGCCCTCGGTTGCCGTTAAACAATTTGTCCGAGCCCCAACCGGCTACCAGCGCACCGATAAATCCGCCCAGTTCAAACATCGTCACTGCCGTATTCGCCGTGACCAGATCGACGCCCAGTGTCTCGGACATATACAAATTGCCCCAGTCGTTGATCGCCGCCCGGACCACATAGACCAGCACATAGCAAAACGAAAGCAGCCAGATATACGGATTCAGCAACACATATTTGGTGAGGATCTCTTTACGCGTCAACCCTGCCCCTTCTTGTTGTTGAGCAATTTCCAGCGCGTCGTGTCGCCATTCACCGACCGCCGGTAAACCTAACGCCTGCGGGCGATCGCGTAGCCGCCAGCAGAGAAAAATCCCCACGACTATCGCCATACAACCAGCAATCATCATCCCGGCACGCCAGCCGTAATGCAGCGCAGCCGCTGCCATCACAATGGGAATGAGTGCGCCGCCGACGTTATGCGCCGTGTTCCATAATGCCCACCAACCGCCGCGCTCGGTACGTGAATACCAGGCCGTTAACAGACGCGCACACACCGGTGAACCCCAGCCCTGGAAAAAGGCGTTCAGCACCCAGAGCACGGCAAACGCCCATAGCGACGTCGAGAAGCCAAACAGAATGTTGATAATGCCCGTGGCGATAAGCCCTATCCCCATAAAATAACGGGCATTTGAGCGATCGCTGACAATGCCGGAGACAAACTTCGACACGCCATAGGTAATGTAAAACAGGGTCGCTAACAGGCCGATATCGCTACGGCTGAGCACGCCGTTAGCAAGGATTTCTGGTACGGCGGCGTTAAAACTTTTCCGCGTGAAGTAAAACAGCGCGTAACCCAGCCAGATGGTCAGCAGAATATGCCGACGCCAGTAGCGATAGCGGGCATCAATTTCATATTTATCAGTCATTAATGGCGCATCGGCAGGCGCTTTCAGAAACGGCAACATCATCAAACCTTAGACATAGCGTTGAGGTAGAGAAACGCTGACACGCGTGCCGTGCAGACAGGAAATGTGTAATGTGCCACCCAGCGCCGTTACGCGCTCGCGCATTCCGGTGAGGCCAAAACCTTGTTGCCCGGAACCCGGCGGCAAACCGCTGCCATCGTCTTCAATAACCAGCATCAACCGTTCATCCTGCTGCCAGCCTTGCAGGGTGACCGCGCTGGCATCAGCATGTTTCACAATGTTGTTCAGCCCTTCCTGGCAGACACGAAACAGCGTCACGCGCTGGTTTTCGCTTAACGCTGATTCATCGATTCGCCATTCGAGATGGCTGACAATACCGCGCCCTTCCAGCTCCATTTCCCGCATCAGTGAGCGGATGGCCTGCTCCAGGGTGAGATCATCCAACTGGCGCGGACGTAACCGACCCAACAAACGGCGCACCGCGTCGTAAACGCCCAGCGATAGTTGTTCGATGAGCTGCCCGCTCTGCTTCACGCTGGCGTTATCTGCCGCCAGCCGCTGAACAATGCCCGCCTGAGTACGAATAGCAGTGATGGTCTGACCGATATCATCATGCAGCTCACGCGCCACATCACGGCGCACGCTCTCTTCGGTTTCCAGCAACCGTTCAGCCAGATGCTGATTGCGCGCCAGTTCCTTTTGCAGCGACTGGTTAAGTTCACGCAACCGCTGGATGCCAGCGCCAAGCAACAACCCTGTCAGACTTTGCACCAGCAGCGAGAGCAATAAATCCACCGGATGATCGCGCCAGGTTTGACTGGCGATCAGCGCGATGGCGTTCATCAACGTCGCAATCAGCGCCCCTTGCCAACCATAGTGCCAGGCCAGCGCGATAATCGGCAGCGCCAGACAGAATGGCGTAAAGCGCGACAGTTCGTCCGGCAATCCCAACTGGAGCCAGAGACTGATAACAAACAGCAGCAAGTACCAGACCAGATGTCGCCCGCGCCAGTTGATTGGCTGAGAAACCAGTGACGGACCGAGCGGCAGCCAGGTGTTATTGGCGAGATAGTGCCAGAACACCAGACATATCGGGGCCAGCGTCAGGCCGCCAGTTAAAGTCAGCAACAGCGCATTCCACGACTCTTTGCCGTGCCAAAGCCAGGGCAGCGACTGCAACAACGCCGCCGCCGTTAACGCCGCCCCCTGTAACAGCAAGGTGCGCCAGTCACGCTGATGGCGATAGCGCGAGATCAGCGCTACGGGCAGTAACGTCAGTAAACTACCGATCATCAATAACGGAAAATGGGTTAAACCGACCGCCTGCGTTAGCCAGTAAATCAGCAGCCACTCCGCGCCCAGCAATACGGGCCAGTATCCGCGCGGGCATTGCAGCATTAGCCCCAGACGCAGACCAAACGGAAATAACAGCACCGCCATATCAGGGCGCTCAACCAGATGCAGGCTGATACTCCACAGGCAAAACCATGCGGCAGAGAAGATAAAAAAGCAGGCAATAACGGTAATTAAGCGGGAGAACAACGTCTTCATCACCAGCCATCAAACATGCGGCGCGCCAGCTCTACGTCGTTACTGACGCCCAGTTTTTCCATCAGATTGGCGCGATGGACGTGTACCGTTTTCGGTGACAAGCCCAGTTCGGCGGCAATCTCTTTCACCGCCATTCCTTGCGCCAGTTTTTCCGCCACCTGGCGTTCACGTTTGGTTAGCGGGTCCTGACGACCGGATGCCAGTTTAATGGCAATATCCGGCGTCAGATAACAGCCGCCCGTGGCAACCGTATGCACCGCAGCAATGAGTTCATCCGGGCTACAGCGTTTGGAAAGAAAGCCGCGTGCCCCCGCGTTAAGCGCCTGCTCAACCAGCGCAGGACTGTCGTGAACGGAGAGCATAATCGTCGCCATACCTTTCGGCAGCTGGCTTAGCAGCTCCAGACCGGAGATATCGGGCATGGAGATATCGCAAATACACACCTGCACACCGCGCCCCGGCAGCCCCGCCAGCGCCTCGCGCCCCGAACCAAACTCGGCAACTACCTGCAAATCAGGTTCCAGCCCCAGCAGCTGCGCAAAGCCGGAGCGGACGATGAGGTGATCGTCTATAAGGGCAACGGTGATCATGGTCTTGTCCTGGCGGGTAAAAAAAATACGCGCTTACCTTAACGATAAGCGCGATGTTGTTCAAGCCTTGAGCGGTTACTGAAAAAACACCGCGATCTTGTTAAACATCGTCGGATCGGACTGATTACGCTGCACTTTCACGACATCTTCCAGCTTATCGATTTGGCTTATCATCTGCTCCAGACGCTGGTCGTCATTGACCAGTAGCCAGATATGGCTTTTGTCGCTGTCCTGAATCGGCAGACAAAGAATGCCTTCAACGTTAAAAGCGCGGCGGGCAAAAAGGCCACAAACGTGGGTCATTACGCCCGGATGGTTGCGAACGGTGAGCTCCAGAATTACGTTGTCATGAGTTGTGTTTTGCATGGCTTATTCCCCCACCATTTCAGTATTCGCCGCACCTGGCGGCACCATCGGGTAAACTTTTTCTTCGGCATCAATGCGCACATGGATCAGCGCCGGGCCAGGGCGATTGATGATTTCCTGCAATGAAGCCTGCGGATCGGCTTCGTTATTCAAATCACAGGTTTCGAGGCCGAATCCGGCGGCAATCTGCATAAAGTTGATTTTGCCCGGATAGGTGGCGGCAAAAACGCCTTGCTCGTAGAACAGACTCTGTTGCTGATGCACCAGCCCCAGCGCTTCGTTGTTCATCAGAATGATTTTAACGTCTAACTGGTTTTCGGCCGCCGTCGCCATCTCCTGAATATTCATCATCAGGCTGCCGTCGCCGGAGAAACACAACACTTTGCGATCCGGGTTCGCCAGCGCAGCGCCAATCGCCGCAGGCAGGCCAAAACCCATCGTGCCCAGCCCACCGGAGGTCAGCCACTGGCGTGGGCGATTGAGCGGATAAGCTTGCGCGGTCCACATCTGATGCTGACCAACGTCGGTGGTGATAATTGCATTGTCATCGACACAGGCGGCAACGGCGTTGATCAGGCCGTAATGGCTTAACGGATCGCACGCTTTCGGGATTGGACACGGAAACTCACGCTGCAAATCCGCTACCAACTGGTGCCACTCTGCACGCGGTTGCGCTTCCACCAGCGGGATCAACTGCGCCAGCACGTCATCAACATCCGCCTGAATCGCCACGTGCGGCTGCTTGATTTTACCCAGCTCTGCACGGTCGATATCGACATGAATGATTTTGGCATTCGGACAGAACTGCTCGGTTTTGCCAATCGCCCGGTCATCAAAACGCGCACCGAGCACTATCAACAAATCCGCCTCCTGCAAAATATAGTTGGTGCTGCGCACGCCGTGCATCCCCAGCATACCCAGCGACAACGGATGCGCTTTTGGCAACATGCCCAGCGCCATTAAAGTCATGGTGCTAGGCAGTTGCGCTTTCTCCGCCAGTTCACGCACCCGTGCGGGCGCATTGATCACACCGCCGCCCAGATAAAGCACCGGGCGTTTGGCAGCGTTAATCATCGCCGCTGCGTCAGGAATGCTTTCTTCGCTAAAGGCGGGGGCGGCGGCTTTTTCTGCCATAGCGGGCTGTGTTTCAATCTCAAAAACTGCCGTTTGCACATCCTTAGGAATGTCTATCCACACCGGGCCTGGGCGGCCTGATTGCGCAAAGCGGAAGGCATCGCTCATGACCTGCGGGAGTTCTTCGATATGTCTGACCAGATAGTTGTGTTTGGTGATGGGGATAGAGATGCCGTAGGTGTCCACTTCCTGGAAGGCGTCGGTGCCGATCATCGAGGCGGGAACCTGACCAGTGATGCAAATCAGCGGGATGGAGTCCAGCCGCGCATCGGCAATGGCGGTCACCAGGTTAGTCGCACCCGGTCCGCTACAGGCCATACAGACCGCCGGTTTACCGTCGGTGCGCGCCATTCCCTGAGCGATAAAGCCCGCGCCCTGTTCATGACGGGCCAGAATATGGCGGATTTGCGTGCTTTGGCTTAAGGCATCGTAAACAGGCAGGATAGAACCGCCCGGAATGCCTGTCACAATCTTAATGCCCTGCTGTTCCAGGAAATGAACGATAAATTCTGCGCCGGTAAAGCGCTTACGCGTCGATGTTGTGCCCGAACTTGCCATGCTCCAGTCCTTTTCTTCTGGGCCGACTTTCCGGGAGGTGCTTAAACGAAAAACCCCGCCCGGTTTGCGCCGGCGGGGTTTTGGAATCGTGTGTTGTTCCAGTCCCTACGGCGCATTGCCGACGACCACCACCACACGCACGACGACCACTGCGGCGGATGGCGCAGTTGGTAGTAGTTTTGCGTTGAGCATGGAAGTAGTCATTGGGGACCTTGTTGGTTTTGTGTTTAACAATATTTATACAAGCACAGCTTTACAGGGGAGACAATGGAAAATTTTTCAGCAAGGGAAAATTGAGGGGTTGATCACGTTTTGTACTGAATTGCAGATAACAAAAAACCCCGCCGGAGCGAGGTTTCGTCAGTCGCCTGCGGCTGGTAACCGCAAAGCACACTGTATTATGTCAACACTGAAAGTATACGTGTTCCGCGCAGAACGCGCAATTTCGGCACGAATTTTGACGTATTTAGTGCATAGTTGAGTATCGATCACAGTTTGCGTTTTGTCCAAATATTACTGTTTATTTATACAGTAAACTTCTATAATATCACTGTACGCAATGTGTTATGCGGGGGCCGCATCGTTACCCGGCGCACTAAGTCCTGGCTGAAACGGGTGGTGCCGTCAGCGCCTTAACCCCGCGTGAGCACACTGTGTTATGTCAACAAGCACAACGTTTCTCCTTGAGATACCGCGTGCACAACAGCTGGCAACAGGCAGCGGAAAGGTACGTCAGCTGGCAGTGCTCCTGAACCACAGGAGACGCGTATGAACCTGGTGGATATCGCCATTCTTATCCTCAAACTCATTGTTGCAGCACTGCAACTGCTTGATGCTGTTCTGAAATACCTGAAGTAATTCAGATTCAAGTCGCACCAAAGGGGAGCGGGAAACCGCTCCCCTTTTATATTTAGCGTGCGGGTTGGTGTCGGATGCGATGCTGACGCATCTTATCCGCCCTACCATCTCTCCCGGCAACATTTATTGCCGCTTTTGTTTACATATTCTGCCGCTAAACAATTCCCCATTCCTGGCGTATATCTGGCTAACATTCATCAATGTGATAGATTCCTCTCCCGCATTTATGGGAATGCGTAGTGACTTATTCTAATTATTTTTATAAAAGCATCCGTGATAATGAAAAGGCAAAGAAACGTCAATTTGTTATTGATGTTGGTATTACTCGTGGCCGTCGGTCAGATGGCGCAAACCATTTATATTCCAGCTATTGCCGATATGGCGCGCGATCTCAACGTCCGTGAAGGGGCGGTGCAGAGCGTAATGGGCGCTTATCTGCTGACTTACGGTGTCTCACAGCTGTTTTATGGCCCGATTTCCGACCGCGTGGGCCGCCGACCGGTGATCCTCGTCGGAATGTCCATTTTTATGCTGGCAACGCTGGTCGCGGTCACGACCTCCAGTTTGACGGTGTTGATTGCCGCCAGCGCGATGCAGGGGATGGGCACCGGCGTTGGCGGCGTAATGGCGCGTACTTTACCGCGAGATTTATATGAACGGACACAGTTGCGCCATGCTAACAGCCTGTTAAACATGGGGATTCTCGTCAGTCCGTTGCTCGCACCGCTAATCGGCGGTCTGCTGGAAACGATGTGGAACTGGCGCGCCTGTTATCTCTTTTTGTTGGTTCTTTGTGCTGGTGTGACCTTCAGTATGGCCCGCTGGATGCCGGAAACGCGTCCGGTCGATGCACCGCGCACGCGCCTGCTTACCAGTTATAAAACGCTTTTCGGTAACAGCGGTTTTAACTGTTATTTGCTGATGCTGATTGGCGGTCTGGCCGGGATTGCCGCCTTTGAAGCCTGCTCCGGCGTGCTGATGGGCGCGGTGTTAGGGCTGAGCAGTATGACGGTCAGTATTTTGTTTATTCTGCCGATTCCGGCAGCGTTTTTTGGCGCATGGTTTGCCGGACGTCCCAATAAACGCTTCTCCACGTTAATGTGGCAGTCGGTTATCTGCTGCCTGCTGGCTGGCTTGCTGATGTGGATCCCCGACTGGTTTGGCGTGATGAATGTCTGGACGCTGCTCGTTCCCGCCGCGCTGTTCTTTTTCGGTGCCGGGATGCTGTTTCCGCTGGCGACCAGCGGCGCGATGGAGCCGTTCCCCTTCCTGGCGGGCACGGCTGGCGCGCTGGTCGGGGGTCTGCAACACATTGGTTCCGGCGTGCTGGCGTCGCTCTCTGCGATGTTGCCGCAAACCGGTCAGGGCAGCCTGGGGTTGTTGATGACCTTAATGGGATTGTTGATCGTGCTGTGCTGGCTGCCGCTGGCGACGCGGATGTCGCATCAGGGGCAGCCCGTTTAAGCGCACGTCACCGCAGCATCGTCATCAGCTCCATGGGAGAACGATGCTGCTTTATCAGATCACGCATCACCCGCATATGCGGTGCGGAGTAAGAATAAAACGCCTGATAGCCCGCACAAAGCACGCTGTCTGGCGTCTCCTGCCGAGCGTGCGGGCACAGGCGATGCCAGTCGCACGCCTGGCAGTCACAGCGCGGTTGCGGGTTTTCGCTGCCACACCATTTTTGTAAGGTGGCGTCAAAAAGCTCAATCGAGATACGACTGATATCTGCCCGCACCCAACACTCGAACAGGGCAATTAAAAATTTCCCCCACAGCTCTGCTGTCACCGAAGCGGCCGTCAGATCGCCCCGGTCATCAAATTCAAGATAGGGAATGAGCTGTACGGAGCGGATGCCCCGCTGTTTGAAATTGTGATAAAAATCGGCAGGTTGCAGAGCATCCTTGTACTCTACAACCAGTTTATGCCTGTCCTCTTCAGCATCAATGACCTGACTTCCTGTCATGCGACTCTCTCAATAAATACGATAAGTTGATGTATATGCGTTACAGCAAACAGTATTGCGAGAGATAACACCGCGAGGGAGATCAAAAATTTGTCACGGACTACGTGAAATTGGGAAAAATCGCTATTCGTGACATCCATTAAATTGCGATTACGGGTGTAGTGCCAGAGGATCAGCGCCACGATGGCGAGAATGCCAATCGAAATCCAGAATAACATGCCCGCCTGGTGCCAGTTGTGTTTGATAGCCAACGCCATCAACGCGCCGTAGCCCAGCATGGTACGAAACCACGCCAGTGATGTGCGCTCCGGCTGCAGTCCTGGGTCGGCAATGCGTCTGGCTTTGCGGCTATCCGGCATACAACTCCAGTCCCATAACGATCACCGCCACGACCATCAATATTAAGCTAATGATTAATAAGCTGTTGGTGTAGGGCAGGTCCTCTTTCAGACGCATCGCTTTTTCATTGCGTAACCAGCGCAAGTAGCCATACATCGCTAACCCGCCGGAAAACAGACACAACAACAACGCCAGCAGTTCGCGAATGACGGGCGTGGCGAAATCTGGCGCAAGTTGATCAAGCCCAACCCCCGCCGCCAGAAATCCTAGTGCAGTACGGATCCACGCCAGAAAAGTACGCTCATTAGCCAGCGAGAAGCGGTAATCAGGCGCTTCTCCGAGGCGGGAAATTTTCATTGTTGCTCCTTTGCAATTTCACTAACGCTCTACCTTTAGCGGTTTTTTTAAGAATTTCGTCCGCCCGTTTCCTGATATGCTTTTGCCATCCGCTACAAGGAGGTCAGATGGGTATCATAGCTCAAAATAAAATCAGTTCATTGGGCATGCTGTTCGGTGCCATCGCTTTAATGATGGGGATTATCCACTTTTCATTCGGCCCTTTCTCCGCACCACCGCCAACGTTTGAAAGCATCGTGGCGGACAAAACGGCTGAAATTAAAAGAGGTCTTCTCGCCGGAATAAAAGGCGAAAAAATTACCACCGTGGAGAAAAAAGAGGACGTAGATGTCGATAAAATCCTCAATCAAAGCGGTATCGCACTGGCCATTGCTGCGCTACTTTGCGCATTTATTGGCGGTATGCGTAAGGAAAATCGCTGGGGCATTCGCGGCGCGCTGGTTTTTGGCGGCGGGACGCTGGCTTTCCATACCTTGCTTTTTGGTATCGGCATCGTGTGCAGCATTTTGCTGATATTCCTTATCTTTTCCTTCCTGACCGGCGGTTCACTGGTTTAAGCAGCCTGAATAATGCCCGCCGGGTGATCATCAGCGGGCATTATCGTCAGAACTTCTGTTTTTTCTCCTCCACCTTCACCCCTTGTGTCGGTAGGCCGGTGTCATAGTCGCGTACAACTGGCGAATAGCCATCTTGTGGACGTGGACGAAACGCCCCCATCCAGCGCGGCCGTGCATCTTTACGCCACGGACGCAGACTCCATTGGTAACTGCGGAACGGATCGCGAATTTTGTCCATGTAATCCAATAAGGCGTCATGCATTTTGCTGCGAACGTCTGCAAAACGGATATCATCGATCAGGTTATGCATTTCATTTGGGTCATTACGGCGATCGTAAAGTTCATCACTGGTGAAGAGGTTGAGTACCAGTTTAAAGTCATCCGTCACCCAGCAACGCACCGGAATAAAACCGCCAAAGCTGTCATGCTCAATCTCGTAGCGGTTAAATTCCACCATCACGCCGCGTGGCTCTTTCACGGCAAGGATATTTTCCCCCGGCAGAATCTCTGGTTTTTCAATATCTGCCAGCGCCATCATTGTCGGCAGTAAATCGATATGACTGACTGGCGTATCGACCTGTCGCCGCTCCCCTTGCGGCGAACGGATGATCAGCGGAATGCGGGTGATGTCGTCATACATCGCCGCCCCTTTACTGATCAGCTTATGTGCGCCCATCATTTCGCCGTGATCGGAGGTATAAATAACCCACGTATTTTCACGTTGCTCTGGCGTTAAGGCATTGATGACCCGTCCGATTTGGTCATCAACAAAGTCATTACAGGCAAAATAGAGCGGATGGTGATAAAGCCCGTCATCACCGACTGGCGATGGCATCGCCTGCGCCCATAAGCGGTGATGTTCCGGTTTGTTAGCCAGGTCATCCTGTGCTTTCTCGCCCAGCTCGTAGTAAAAATCAGCGTATTTCTCTAAATACTCCACCGGACAGGTGAACGGGTGATGCGGCTCATCATACGAAACCACCATCAGGAAAGGCTCGTCTGCGCGCGCAGGCTGTTGCAGAAAATCCACCGCCCGATTGCTGATACGATGCGCCCAGGTGAAGGTTTCGTCGATATGGTTCGCCTGTAAATCTTCGACGCTGTTTAGGCCATTGCGCCACAGGCTAATCTCTTTTTCCGTCAGTTCGCTAAGATAGTTCGCCCCATCGAACCAGTAATCAGCGTCCCACTCCGGCGGACACTCGCCAGTGCCGAAATAGTCATGACCGTCGAGATGCCATTTGCCGATGTAACAGGTGTGATAGCCGGCATCCTTAAAGTAGCGCCCCATAGTGGAGATGTTTTTGCCTGGCGCGACGTTGTTGGTCCACGGGCCGGACTGGTTAGCGTAGATACCGGTAAATAGTCCGGCCCGTGCAGGCGTACAAACCGGTGAACAGGTGTAGGCGGAATTAAAGCGAATACCTTCCGCCGCCAGACTATCAATATTTTGCGTATTCAGCGGTTTACCGCTATAGCAACCGACCATATTGGTGGCCTGGGTATCGGTCATGACGAACAGAAAATTGGGGCGTTTCATAGGCTATCCTTCCCGTCGGGAGTAAAGGTTACGGCTGGGTCGTGACGATGCCGCCAGCTGTCAAAAATCAGGTAGACAATCACTACGGCGGCAATCATCGCTAACCAGCGCGTACCGTAGCCGCCGAATTCAGCCAGCCCGGCATAGACGCCAATCATCGCGAACAGGATGCCAATTGACGCGATCTTGACGTTTTTCCACGGTTTCATGTCCACCGCAAACGCATCTTTGAAGGTGAACGGCGTGGCGCGCGGTTTGATAAAACCGATCACCAGCATCACGACCACGTTGATGCAGAACGTACAGGCCAGCACATAGAGGAAATGGAAGTCGAACTTCACCAGATAGTTGATGGTGATGTAGCTGATTATGCCAATCCCCATCGCTACTTTTGCTGCCAGCGCCGGGATGGGCGGGAAGAAAAAGCCCATAATGATGATGGTAACCAGCGGCACGTTGTAAATGCCGTTGAGCTGTTTCATCCAGCTATACAGCCCCTGCGGCGCGTTGGCGATCCACGGCGCGACCAGCACCGAAACGATAGCGATAAAGAAACCAAATTTGCGCCCGACGGTGACCAGCTGCTGCGGCTCGGCATTCTGGTTAATGATGCGACGGTAAATACCCATACTGAATAACGTACTGGCGCTATTCAGAAAGCCGTTGAAGGTACTGATCACCGCACCAAATAACACCGCGCCGAAGAAACCCACCATTGGCACTGGCAGAACGTTATTGACCAGCGTCGGGTAGGCCATGTCGGCTTTCGGTAAATCCTGATACAGATGAAACGCAATCAACCCTGGCAGCACCAGTACCAGCGGGTCGCGCAGTTTCAGCACCGCCGTTAACAGCGCCCCCTTTTGCCCTTCCGCCAGGCTTTTTGACGCCAGCGTGCGTTGCACGATGCCCTGATTTGTACACCAGTAAAAGGTGTTCACCAGAATCAAACCGGTAAATGCCGCGCCAATCGGCAAGGGATCGGTCGGGCCACCGATTGAGTTTAATTTCTCGGCGTGAACGGTGGTGAGTTGCTCAATGCCCTGCATAAAGCTGCCCTTGCCCATCGCGATCAGGCCAAATACCGGCACCATCAACCCGCCGATAACCAGCCCAATACCGTTGATGGAGTCCGCCACTGCCATTGCGCGCAGTCCGCCGATCACCGCATCCAAAATTCCCGCCAGACCACGCAAAATTACCAGTAGCCAGATAGCCGCACCGTGAGAAATCTGTAGCGATTCCCCGACGTGAAACAGGCTGTTGAGCGCCAACGCGCCGGAGTAGAGAACAATCGGCAGAAAGCAGACGCCGGTGGCAATTAGGAAGCAGAAGTCGATGATAATACGCGTCGTTTTATCATAACGTTCCTCCAGAAAATCGGGGATGGTGGCAATGCCGCGCTTCAGATAGCGCGGTAAAAAGATTAGCGCGAGGAAGATCAGCGTCACCGCTGAAGTCACTTCCCAGCCCATCACCGACATGCCGCTTTTGTAGGCCTGCCCGGAAAGGCCGACCAGTTGTTCCGTGGAAAGGTTGGTTAGCATTAACGAAGCGGCAATAACCGGCGCTTTTAGTGAACGTCCGGCAAGAAAATAGCCTTGTTGCGATCCGGTATCTGTTTTGCGGACCTTCCACCAGGTGATCACCGCCACCAGCAGCGTAAAACCGACAAAACTCAAGATTTGTAACGAATTCATCTCATAGCCCTTATTTATGTTTATGTCCCGGACGCATGAATATAGGGAGAGGTAAAATGCGTCGGGTCAGGCAGTCAGATTCTTAAAATACAAACGTCGTATCCCTGAACGGATTGTTTTCTGTTAAGTTCAGGTTGTGAGCATAATTCGCCGGAGGGATATTAAAATGAATGGAAAATTGCAAAGTTCAGATGTAAAAAACGAAACTCCGTACAATATTCCCTTATTGATTAACGAAAATGTGATCTCCAGCGGAATTTCTCTGATCTCGCTCTGGCATACCTACGCCGACGAGCATTACCGGGTGATCTGGCCGCGGGACAAGAAGAAACCGCTTATCGCCAACTCATGGGTTGCGGTGTATACCGTACAAGGATGTGGGAAAATTCTTTTAAAGAATGGCGAACAAATAACACTGCATGGCAACTGTATTATATTCTTAAAGCCAATGGATATTCACTCTTATCACTGTGAAGGTTTAGGGAAGGTGCGAATAAGCAGGTCATTTCTTCCCAAGCTGACTCGCTGATTAAAATT
>OKQJ01000329.1_pt1 | contig 14248 bp, 8 predicted proteins | sample 1614171 | NCBI WGS metagenome assembly OKQJ01 (sample SAMN04436911, study PRJEB24849) | human gut metagenome | biome: human gut; feature: NICU; material: stool | host: Homo sapiens | place: USA: Saint Louis, MO | collected 2012-05-30 | reverse complement strand
TTTCGGTGACGGTCAGTTCGTTGAATACGGCCACGTTCTGCGGCACGATGCCGATGCGGCGTTTCAGCGCATATGAGGTCGGCGTCATCGGCTGGCCGAACACGCGGATCGTGCCCGAATCGTAGGTGAGCAACGCGAGGATGCAGTTGATCGCGGTGGTTTTGCCGGAGCCGTTCGGCCCGAGCAGGCCGAAGATCTCGCCTTGGGCCACGTCGAGGTCGAAGTAGTCGAGCGCCACCATGTCGCCGTAGCGTTTGACCAGCTGGCTGACATGCACGGCCGGCATCGCGCCGGTCGCCGCGACGCGTTCGAGGGTTCTGTTGTCGGTTGCCATGGCCACTCCCTTCCTTGGTGATCCCATCATCCCAAGCAAGGGCCGCCCGCCGCCACAGGCAAACGTCACGACTCGCCCGTACGGACATGATATTTGTCACGCATCGCGGCGGAGGCAATGGACCGATCCCGCCCCCGCCAGCGGGGGCGTGCCGGAATAACGTGACGACGATCGCGCCCCCCTGCGGACAGCCTAATCGGCAATCCTCACGCCACGCTACATCCGTTCGGAGGGGAAGCGGCACCGCCAGATGAGTTTGCGGAGTTCCTCGATGCCGAGGATCACGAAGGGGATGCAGCACAGGTACAGGTATTCGTCCCAGCTCAGGGGCGCGGTGTGGAAAACGGTCCGCAGGATCGGCACCTCGGTGATGAGCACCAGCAGCACGATCTCGGTCACGATGCCGATGTCGATGGTCCGGTTGGAGAACAGGCCGACAGAGAACGCCGAGTCGCGCCCGGTGCGGCAGTTCCATACGGCTCCGATCTGCGCGAAGACAATCGAGGCGAGCGTCATCGTGGTGGCGGTCACGTACACCGGGTCGGCGTCGTTGCCCAGGCCGGCCAGCGGCACGCCCGGCCATCCGTTGAGCTTGTTGACCAGGAAGTAGCCCATGAGCGAGACCACCGTGGCGAGCACGCCGTACCAGCAGAAGGCTTTGATCATCGTGCGCCGGTCGAGCAGGCGCTCGTTCGGGTCGCGCGGCGGCTGGTTCATCAGCCCCTTTTCGGGCGGCTCGGTGCCCAGGCCCAGCGCCGGCAGCATGTCGGTGCCGAGGTCGATGGTCAGGATCTGCATGGTGGTCAGCGGCAGCGGAATCGCGCCGCCGGAGAACAGGTAGACGGCGCTCGGCACCGCTTCGGGCACGTTCGAGTTGAGGATGTACAGCAGGAACCGGCGGATGTTCGCGTACACCGCGCGGCCTTCCTCGATGGCGGCCACGATGGAGGCGAAGTTGTCGTCGGTCAGGATGATGTCGGCAGCCTCCTTGGCCACGTCGGTGCCGGTGATGCCCATGGCCACGCCGACGTCCGCCTTCTTCAGGGCCGGCGCGTCGTTCACGCCGTCGCCGGTGGTGGCCACGATCTCGCCCATCGCCTGCAGGCAGGTGACCACGCGCAGCTTCTGTTCGGGGGCCATGCGCGCGAAGATCACCTCGCCGCGCAGCGCGTCGGTGAGCTCGGCGTCGCTCATCGCGCCCAGATCGGGCCCGGAGATCACGCGCGCGTCCGGGCTGCCGACGATGCCGATGCGCCGGGCGATGGACAGGGCCGTGCGCCCGTAATCGCCGGTGATCATGATGATGCGGATGCCGGCCGCATGGCAGGTGGCCACCGCCTGAGCGACCTCCGGCCGGGGCGGGTCGACCATGACCTGCAGTCCGACAAAGGTCAGGTCCCGTTCGATGGCCTCCGGCGTGCACAGGTCCATCGCCGCCGCGGCGCCGCCGTCGTCCGGAGCCGGGGCCGACGCGCCGGATGCCACGGCGTCGTCGACCGGGCCGCCATCCGCTGCGCCGTCATCGGCGCCGGCGGCGCGGTCCAGGTACTCGGCGATGACGCTCGGCACCCTGCGTTCGGCCACGGCCAGCACGCGCAGCCCCTTGTCCGCATAGGCATCGTTGGCCGCCATGATCCGCGAGCGCATGTCGTCGGTCATCGGCTGCGACTCGCCGTCGACCATCACCCGCGTGGCGAGCGCGACCACTTCGTTCGGCGCGCCCTTGGTGTAGGCGGCCAAGGTGCCGTCGGGCATGCGGTTGATGACGCTCATGCGCTTGCGCCGCGAGTCGAACGGCAGTTCGCGCACGCGCGGCAGCTTGCGGTTCAGTTCGTCCGGATCGAGCCCGGCCTTGCGGCAGGAGACGAGCAGGCAGGCCTCGGTCGGGTCGCCGTACACCTGCCAGCGGCCGTTGGCGGAGGGCGCATGGGCCTCGCGCACGTCATGGTCCGGCTCGGATTCGTGCAGATGCGCGTTGGAGCAGAGCGCCCCGCCGGTGACCAGCTCGCGCAGCACCGCATCGTCGGCGGCATGGCGGGCGGCCCCGTCGACGGTGATCTCGCCCTTCGGCGCGTATCCGGTGCCGCTCACCCGGTACTCGTGGGTCAGGGTCCACAGGTATTCGACGGTCATCTCGTTGCGGGTCAGCGTGCCGGTCTTGTCGGTGCAGATCACCGACGTGGAGCCCAGGGATTCCACGCTGGAGAGCTTCTTGACCAGCGCGTTGCGCTTGCTCATGCGCTGCACGGCCATGGCGAGCGCCAGGGTCACGGTCGGCAGCAGGCCCTCGGGGATGAAGGCAACCACCATGCCGAGGGAGAAGATGAAGGTTTCGGCCAGCGGATTGTGCACGAACAGCACGTCCAGAACGAAGAACGCGACGCCGATGCACAGGGCGAAGATGGTGATCTGCCGGGTCAGGTGGTTGAGTTCGCGCTGCAGCGGGCTGACGTTGTCCTCCACGTTCTGGGTCAGGCGCGCGATCTTGCCGAATTTGGTGGTCATGCCGGTGTAGATCACCACCGCCCGCCCGTTGCCCTGCGCCACCGAGGTGCCGGCGAACACCAGATTGGGGATTTCGGCGGTCTGCAGGCCCTTGGTGTTGGCCGCGGCCGCGTTCTTGCGCGCAGGCGTGGATTCGCCGTTGAGCGTGGACTGGTTCACCTGCAGGTCGCTGGAGCTGACCAGGCGCGCGTCGGCGGAGATGCTGTCTCCCTCCTCGAGCACCAGCACGTCGCCGGGCACCAGCTCCTCGGCCAGGATCTGCGTGTTCTCGCCGTCGCGGATCACGGTGACATGCTGCGGCAGCATGTTCTTCAGGGCCTCGGCGGCCTTGCCGGCCCGGTACTCCTGCCAGAAGCTGAACACGCCGTTGATGATGTTCACCAGCCAGACGGCGATGCCGAGCTCCTCCATGCCGGCCAGGAACGCGATGACGCCGGCCACCCACAGCAGCAGCGCCATCAGGTGGGTGAAGCTCTTGAGGAACGTCACGGCGACAGGCGTCCTGCCTTCCTCCTCGATCAGGTTCTTGCCGTATGTGGCCAGCCGTATCTCGGCCTGCGAACCGGACAGCCCCTCGGCGTCGGTCTGCATGGCCCGGTACACCTTGTCGACCGGCATCAGGCTGATCTCGTCCATCGAATAGTTGGATGCCCTGTGGCTTTGCGTGATCATCGGCTGTCATCCCCCTTGCGGCGGGGCCGGCGCCCCTCGGCGCGCCCCGCATCCATCTGCAGACAGTGTAGGTCCGCCGCCGCGCAAACGCCATGGGACTAAACCCCACGCCCGGCGCATATGTGGTGTTCCTCCGCACCGGCGGCCCCCTCGGGGAGAGAGCCGGAATCCGGCACGCGATTACGGTACGGGACACTAGTAGTCTCTTGCAAATTGTTGAGTTGATCCTCCCGCTGGCGGGAGGTGGCGCGTAGCGCCGGAGGGTGGTCGGATGCTTGATACTGCATTGTTTCCGACCACCCCCAGTCGGCTGCGCCGACAGCCCCTGCCAGCGGGGCGTACCCCACCTCCATCGTCATGAGACTGGCTGTCGGCATTTCGGTCACGCTTTTGGCTCCCCTCAGAGAGGGGATCCAGACAAGCCCGACGTGAGGATTCTTGGGATTGGTCCCAGATACCGGATCCGCCCGTTCCATGGGCGTGCCGAACGCATGCCGTGCAGGTGGCGGCCGTTGCATGTTAATAGAGTTAACAAATATGGGCCGATTGGCTGTGGATATGGGCGTTTGCGCGGTTGTCGCATGCCATATGTGCGGTGCGCGTAAAGTCGCGCATGGGGTTGGGGGCGCGGTTGGTAAACGGTGACACGCGCTTATTGTTAAGGTAGTTGACATTTATTGTTTCCTGTTCTAAAGTAAATACCGGTTGCCGCACCGCCGTGGCAGCGTTTCATCTCGAGGAGGAGTGGAAACATGGTTTCGCAGAACAAGCGTTTTATGGCCGGACTGGCCTCGCTCGCCGTGATGGGCATCGCCCTGGCCGGCTGCGGTTCCACTGGGGGCGGCAATGCCTCCGGCGACACGAAGGCCGCCGACGATGGCGGCGTGGTCAATATCACCTACATGCACCGTCTGCCCGATAAGAAGGGCATGACCCTGGTCAACGACATCGTGGCCAAGTGGAACAAGGATCATCCGAACATCCAGGTCAAGGCCACGAAGTTCGATGGCAAGGCCTCCGAGATGATCAAGAAGCTCGAGACCGACGTCAAGGCCGGCAACGCGCCGGATCTGGCCCAGGTCGGCTACTCCGAGGTTCCCGAGGTCTTCACCAAGGGCCTTCTGCAGGACGTCACCGATGAGGCCGCCAAGTACAAGGACGACTTCGTCTCCGGCCCGTTCGCGCTGATGCAGGTGGATGGCAAGACCTTCGGCCTGCCGCAGGACACCGGCCCGCTGACCTACTTCTACAACGCCGCCGAGTTCGACAAGCTGGGCATCAGCGTGCCGAAGAGCGCCAGCGAACTCATCGAAACCGCCAAGAAGACCGCCGCCCAGGGCAAGTACATCATGACCTTCCAGCCCGATGAGGCCATGATGATGATGTCCGGCCAGGCCGGCGCTTCCGGTCCGTGGTACCAGGTCAAGGACAACGCCTGGGTCGTCAACACCCAGACCGCCGGCTCCAAGGCCGTGGCCGACGTCTACCAGCAGCTGCTCGACAGCAAGGCCGCTCTGACCAATCCGCGTTGGGACGCATCGTTCGACGCCTCCATCCAGTCCGGTCAGCTGATCGGCACGGTGGCCGCCGCTTGGGAGGCCCCGCTGTTCATCGATTCTTCCGGTGGCACCGGTGCGGGCGAGTGGAAGGTCACCCAGCTCGGCGACTGGTTCGGCAACGGCACCAAGACCGGCGCCGACGGCGGTTCCGGTGTGGCCGTGCTCAAGGGCTCCAAGCACCCGGCCGAGGCCATGGAATTCCTCGATTGGTTCAACACCCAGGTCGATGATCTGGTCTCCCAGGGCCTCGTCGTGGCCGCCACCACCGCGGACGCCAAGACCCCGTCGACGTGGTCCGACTACTTCAGCGGCCAGGATGTCATGGCCGAGTTCAAGACCGCGAACGGCAACATGGGCGACTTCACCTACATGCCCGGCTTCTCCGCGGTCGGCGCCGCGATGGGCGAGGCCGCGGCCAAGGCGGCCGATGGCTCCGCCAAGGTCTCGGACATCTTCGACACCGCGCAGAAGACTTCGGTGGACACGCTGAAGAACCTCAATCTGTCGGTCAAGGAGTGACCTCACCGGGTCTTGCACGGGGCCAAGCCTGATTTTTGCTGATTGTCCCCGTCGGTGCAGGACCCCCGATGCCTCGCATCACCAACGCGAAAGGCCGGGGCATGAGCTCCGGCCTTTCGCATTGCCTGCAAGGTGATCCGCAAGGGCGACGCGGCCTTTGAAAAATCGTTTGCTGTTCTTTCGAAAAGACAGGTTGTTATTATGACTGCATCAACTACTCAGGCGAAAGACAAGGCGCCAAGACGCGCCGCTGCCAAGCCGAAGCGGTCCGGCGCGCAGAAGCGCGAGAACCGCATCGGCTGGTCGTTCATGGCGCCATTCGCCATCCTCTTCGCTTTCGTGTTCATCCTGCCCATCGTATGGGCCATCTATTCCAGCTTCTTCCGCCAGGTCACCGAAGGTGGCGGCGCATACGGCGGCGGCGAACTGGTCAACAAGTTCGCCGGACTTCAGAACTTCCAGTACGTCATCACCTCCGGCAACTTCTGGTCAGGCGTGGGCAGGGTCCTGCTCTACACGCTGATTCAGGTGCCGATCATGATCATCGCCGCACTGGCGTTGGCCATCGTCATCGATTCGTTCGTGGTCAAGCACGTCACGGGTTTCCGCCTCGGCTACTTCCTGCCCTACGCGATTCCCGGCGTCGTGGCCTCGATCATCTGGGTCTACCTGTACAACGGCCAAATCTCGCCGATCGTCAAGGGACTTGCCGCCATCGGCGTCAATGTGGACTTCTTCAACAAGAACATCGTGCTCGGCTCGATGGCCAACATCACCACATGGACCTTCACCGGCTACAACATGCTGATCTTCCTGGCCGCGCTGCAGGCCATCCCGCATGATCTGTACGAGGCCGCGCGCATCGATGGCGCCAACGGATGGCAGATCGCCACCAAGATCAAGCTGCCGAACGTGCGCGGCGCGGCTCTGCTGGCCATGCTGCTCTCCATCGTCGGCACCATCCAGCTGTTCAACGAGCCGCAGATCATGTCGACGGCCGACCCGGGCATTTCCAAATCGTATACGCCGATGATGATGGCCATGAACACCTCCCAAGGCACCATCACCCCGTCCGGCGACGGCCCCGCTTCGGCCATCGCCATCGTCATGGCCCTGATCGCAGGTGTGCTCGCCGTGATGTACACCTTGGCCGAAAGGAAGGTGAACGAGTGATGAGCTCCGCAACCGCTGAAGAACGCGCCGGCAGAAAGGCCGAGCGCAAGCTCGAAAAGCAGCGCCAGGCGGCGCAGCATGACCTGCCCCGGTCCATGCGCCCCTCCGCCGCCACGAAGACCATCACCGTCGTCGTGCTGGTCGCGGTGCTGATCTACTTCCTGTTCCCGATCTACTGGGCCATCATCGCCTCCACCAAGACGCCAGCCCAGATGACCGGCAGCAACGGCATGTGGTTCGCCGTGCCGCTCAGCGAGCTGCCCAACGCCATCGCCACCAACTATTCCAAGCTGCTCGGCTGGACCCGCGGCAACTTCTGGCGCTGGGTGCTGAACTCGCTGATCTACTCGGGCGCCTCCGCGCTGATCGGCACCATCGTGTCCGTGATGGCCGGCTACGCCACCGCGAAGTTCAACTTCCGCGGCAAGAACGCGGCCATCGGCGTCATCATGGCCTGCATGCTCATGCCGGCCGCCCTGCTGACCATCCCGCAGTACTCGATCTTCCACACCCTGCACCTGACCAACACGATGCTTTCGATCATCATCCCGTGCTGCGTCTCCCCGTTCGGCTTCTTCCTGGGCCGCACGTACGCGCAGAGCTCGGTGCCGGACGAACTGCTTGAGGCCGCCCGCATCGACGGCGCAAGCGAGGCGAGGATCTTCTTCACCATCGTCCTCAGGCTCCTGGCCCCGGCTATGGTGACGATCTTCCTGTTCCTGTTCGTGGCCACGTGGAACAACTTCCTGCTGCCATTGATGATGGTCTCCTCCGACACCTTGAAGCCCGTGACCCTCGGCCTGTACGGCATGGTTTCGCTGGCCACGTTCACCGATCGCGGCGCCCTGATGATGGGCGCATTGCTCGGCGTGCTGCCCGTGATCGTGCTGTTCCTCGGCCTGCAACGCTACTGGCAGTCCGGCCTGGCCGCCGGTGCGGTAAAGGGCTGAGCCTATGGACAGCCCGGTGGGCTGTCCATAGGCTCAGCCTGAGCGAGACGGTAGTCGAGCGAAGGTAGCGTTGAGTCTCGCCGAAGGCGAGCCCATAATTGCAGGGCCGAAGGCGAGCCGTCCATACCCCCATCACTCCATTGTCCGGCGTCACCGTAGGTGTCGAGGATCTACGCAGTCAGGGTCCCAAGACCCACGACGGCGCCGGTCGTTATTGTGCGACGTGACTGTCGCCCTGTAGTTTATTTTTCTGATGACCACCCCCCACAAAGGAGCATTCATGACCAGTACCGGCCGCTTCACGCTGCCCAGCGAAGAGAACTTCGCCGAAAAGACCAAGGAACTCGCCGAATTGTGGGGTGCGGACGCCATCCGCAACTCCGACGGCACGCATCTGGATGAGGCCGTGCTCGCCCTCGGCAAGAAGATCTACAGCGCGTATTTCCCGACGCGCGCGCACAACGAGTGGATCACGCTGCACATGGACGAGACCCCGCAGGTCTACCTGCTGACCGACCGTGTGCTGGCCGAGTCCGACGCGGTGGACGTGCCGCTGATGGAGCGGTTCTACGAGGAGCAGCTCAAGCCGAACCGCGACGCCGACCCGCACCGCTACTGGGAGGTCGTGGACCGCACCACCGGCGCGGTCATCGACCCGTCCGACTGGAGTCTCGACGCCGATTCGGACGTGGTGCACGTCGGCGGCGCGACTCCCATGCACGAATACACGGTCTCGTTCCTGGCCTACATCATCTGGGACCCGGTGGAGATGTACAACCACCTGACCAACGACTGGGGCGACAAGGAACACGAGATCCCGTTCGACATCTACCACGAGAAGACCCGCGAGTTCGTGTTCGACACCTTCGAGCAGTGGCTCAAGGACAACCCGGCCACCGATGTGGTGCGATTCACGACCTTCTTCTACCAGTTCACGCTGATCTTCGACCAGAAGCACCGCGAGAAGATCGTGGACTGGTTCGGCTGCTCGTGCACCGTCTCGCCGAAGGCGCTCGACGATTTCGAGGCCCGGTACGGCTACCGCCTGCGCCCCGAGGACTTTGTGGGCGGGGGCTGCTACAACTCCGCCTGGCGCGTGCCGCGCAAGGCCCAGCGCGACTGGATCGACTTCCTGTCCGGCTTCGTGCGCGAGAACGTCAAAAAGCTCGCCGACATGTCGCACGCCGCCGGCAAGGAGGCGATGATGTTCCTCGGCGATCAGTGGATCGGCACCGAACCGTACAAGGACGGGTTCGGGGACCTCGGCCTGGACGCCGTGGTCGGTTCGATCGGCGACGGCACCACCACCCGCATGATCGCGGACATCCCCGGCGTCAGGTACACCGAGGGCCGCTTCCTGCCGTACTTCTTCCCCGACACCTTCTACGAGGGAAACGATCCGAGCATCGAGGGACTCGACAACTGGCGCAAGGCGCGCCGCGCGATCCTGCGCTCGCCGATCAGCCGCATGGGCTACGGCGGCTACCTGTCGCTCGCCGCGAAATTCCCGAAGTTCGTGGACACGGTGACCCGCATCGCCGACGAATTCCGCGACATGCACGAACGCACCGGGGGAGCGGCCGCCGAAGGCGAACTCAACGTGGCGATCCTCAACTCGTGGGGTCGGATGCGATCGTGGATGGCGTTCACCGTGGCGCATGCGCTGCCCAACAAGCAGACCTACTCCTACTACGGCATCCTCGAGTCGCTGTCCGGCATGAGGGTCAACGTGCGCTTCATCAGCTTCGACGACGTGCTGGAGCACGGCGTCGACCCCGACATCGACGTGATCATCAACGGCGGCCCGGTCGACACGGCCTTCACCGGCGGCGATGCGTGGCGCGATCCCAAGCTGCTCGAGACCCTGCGCGCGTGGGTGCGCGCCGGAGGCGCCTTCGTCGGCGTCGGCGAGCCGAGTTCGGTGCCGCGCTTCCAGGGCGGTCGCTTCTTCCAGCTGGCCGACGTGCTCGGCGTGGACGAGGAGCGCTTCCAGACCCTGTCGGTCGACAAATACTTCCCGCCCGTCACGCCGGACCACTTCATCACCGCCGACGTGCCGGTCGATCAGGCGGCGCGCGAGGCCTGGGAGCGGGCCGGCTACCGGATCCCGCTGAGCGGGTGCGGCGGCGGACAGGGCATCGCTCCGGTCGGCGGCATCGATTTCGGCGAGGCGGTGCCCAACACCTACCCGGTCAACGAGGACGTCACCCTGATCCGCGCCGACGGCGGCCAGGTGCAGCTCGCGGTCAACGAGTACGGCAAGGGGCGCGGCGTGTATGTGTCCGGGTTGCCGTATTCGGCGGCCAACGCCCGCCTGCTCGAGCGCATCCTGTTCTACGCCTCCCACAACGAGGACCGGTATGCGGCCTGGAGCTCGTCCAACCTCGAGTGCGAGGTGGCCCACTTCCCGGAGCGCGGCGTGTACTGCGTGATCAACAACACCGATCGGCTGCAGTCCACCACCGTGACCCTGGCTGGCGGCGCCACCGAGGACTTCGACCTGCCCGGCAGCGGCATTGCCTGGCGCGAGGTCTGACGGTTGCGCGGGCGGGGAATCTCCTGGTAGCCCGCGTCGTAAGTTCGCGTACTATGTTTGGCTCCCCTCCAAGAGGGGAGCCAAGGGTGGTCGCTGCGCGGTCGGATCATCCGCAATCAAGGACGACTCCGCGGGCGTGGAGTGATGTCGGGGGGGGGCATAAACGCCGCGATATTGCGCGTCTGCATTTATGCATATATACTTAACAATTAGAGATGCCGGAAGGCGGTGTCGTGGCGGAAAGGACGATCTGTCGATGACGACACAGGAGAAGAAGCCGGATTCCACACTCGATGCCGTGTACGCGGGCATCGACGCGCTGGTGGACTATGCGCTCGGTGCGCTCGGGCTCGACCGGCGCGATGCGGATTGGACGCGCAACCGCATATTCGAGCTGTTCGCGCTCGATTCATACCATCCGACTGGCACGGCGGCCGGCGGCCGGTCCGTCGACGAGCTGCTGGCCGACTTCCGCGCGGCCGGCGTGGCGGCCGGGCTGTTCGATGCCGATGAAGGCGCGGTCTACGCGGATGTGGTGATGGGGCTGCTCTCCGCAAGCCCCTCCGCGCTGCAGGACCGCTTCTCCGGCATCGAGCGGGCCGAGGGCGGCATGGGGGCCATGCGCTGGTTCTACGACTACTGCGTGGCCAACAACTACGTGAAGAAGGCCGTGCTCGACCGTAACCCGCGCTTCGACTCGCACGGGCTGACCGTCACGATCAACCTGGCCAAGCCCGAGTTCAAGAACATGAAGAAGGCGGCGGCCGGCAACGCGGTGGCCGGAGGCTACCCGTCCTGCACGATTTGCCACGAGAACGAGGGATTCGCCGGGCGCAACAAGCGCACGCTGCGCACGATGCCGGTCACGCTCGGCGGAGAGGACTGGTTCTGGCAGTTCTCCCCGTACGGCTATTTCGACCAGCACGGCATCTGCGTGAACGCCAAGCACACGCCGATGCATGTGGACCGCGACACCTTCGGTCATCTGCTGGATTTCGTCGACCGTTTCCCCGGATACTTCCTCGGGTGCAACGCCGCGTTGCCCCGCATCGGCGGATCGGTGCTCGCGCACGACCACTACCAGGGCGGCGGCGAGCTCCTGCCCATGCACAAGGCCCCCGCATGGATGAGCCTGACGCTGGACGGCTATCCGGGCACGGCGATCGAGATCCTGGACTGGCCGGGCAGCGCGGTGCGCGTCGTGTCCAACTCCCGCCAGGAGATCATCGACGTGTGCGACGCGATCCGCGAGGGCTGGATCCACTACTCGAACCCGGATCTGGGCATCATCTGCGAAGGCGAGGACGGCAAGCGATCGGCGGTCTCGCCGAGCGCGATCGTCACCGACCGCGGCTACGAGATGAGCCTGATCTTCCGCAACAACGCCGTCAGCGACGAGTTCCCGGAAGGTGTGTTCCACGCGCATCCCGAATTCTGGCCGGTCAAGCAGGAGCCGATCGGCCTGATCGAGGCGCAGGGGCTGTTCATCCTGCCGGGCCGTCTGGTCGGCCAGCTCAAGCTCATCGAGGACGCGCTGGCCGAGGGCGGCGACCTGCCCGAAGCGGTCGGCGAGTTCACGCTCGAATGGGACGAACTGACCGCCGCGCTGCACGGCGACCGCGACCGCACCGCCATCCGGGCCGCCATCCGGGACGAGCTCGGCGGCGTATGCGAGCGCATCCTCGGCAACACCGCGGTCTTCAAGACCAAGGACCTGACGCTCGGCTTCATGGAGGGTCTGGGCTTCCGCCGCGCCTGACGGTCTGCCTCCTGCGTTTGTACCTGGTTCCCCTCACAGAGGGGAGCCAGATACCGTGCATGAATTCATGACGCTGGATGCCCGCGACCTATCCACTACCACCCACCACCCAACCAACCACACAAGGAGTACTGACATGACCACCATTCTGGTGACCGGCGGAGCCGGCTATATCGGATCGCACACCGACGTCGAACTGCTCAACAAGGGCTACGACGTGGTGTGCGTGGACAACTACTGCAATTCCTCGCCCGAATCGCTCAACCGCGTCGAGACGATCACCGGCCGCACCGTCACCCGCTATGACGGCGACGTGCGCGACGAGGCGCTGATGGACCGCGTGTTCAGCGAGCATCACATCGACTGGGTGATCCACTTCGCCTCGCTCAAGGCCGTCGGCGAATCCGTCGCCAAGCCGATCGAGTACTACGACAACAACCTCAACAGCACGATCGTGCTGCTCAAGGCCATGCGCAAGCACGGCGTGAAGAAGATCATCTTCTCCTCGTCCGCCACCGTGTACGGCAAGCCGGAGGAGCTGCCGATCACCGAGTCCACGCCGATCGGCGGCACCACGAACCCGTACGGCACCACCAAGTTGTTCGAGGAGCAGATCCTGCGCGACGTGCATGTGGCCGACGATTCGTGGACCGTGGTGATCCTGCGCTACTTCAACCCGGTCGGTGCGCACGAGTCCGGGCTGATCGGCGAGGACCCGAAGGGCATCCCCGCGAACCTGACCCCGTACATCGCCAAGGTCGCGTTCGGCGAGCTCAGCCAGGTGCAGGTGTTCGGCGACGACTACGACACCCCGGACGGCACCGGCGTGCGCGACTACATCCACGTCGTCGATCTGGCCAAGGGCCATGTCGCGGTGATCGACAGGATCACCGATCCGGGCGTGTACACCTACAATCTGGGCACCGGCCACGGCTACTCCGTGCTCGAGGTCATCAAGGCGTACGAGAAGGCCGCCGGCCATGAGATCCCGTACGTCATCAAGGACCGCCGCCCGGGCGACATCGACGCCTGCTACGCCGACGCGGCCAAGGCCGAACGCGAGCTGGGCTGGAAGGCCGAGCTGGACATCGACGCCATGGCGGTCTCCTCCATGAACTGGCAGACCAAGAATCCCAACGGGTACCGGGAAGCCTGAGATTTCCCCGCCCCGCACGCCGCAATCCCCGAAAGGACCATTCAGCAATGACCCCAATCCAGCAATCCGGTGCCGAGCCGGGATACCGCGTCGGCGTCGACGTCGGCGGGACCAAGATCGAGGCGGCGCTCGTCTCGCCGGACGGCGAGATCGTCGCCTCGCGCCGCATTCCGGCGCGCCGGGGCGGCGACCGGCTGGTCGACGACGTGACCGCCATCGTGCGCGACGTGGCGGGGGACCGCCTCGCCGGCGTGCGCGCGGTAGGGATCGGCACGCCGGGCTAGGTGGATTCGGCCGCCGGCCGCATCGCCAACGTCGTCAACCTCGGCATCGATACGCTGGAACTCGGCCCGCTGGTCTCCGGGCGGCTGGGGGTTCCGGTCCACGTGGACAACGACGTGAACGCGGCGGCCCTCGGCGCCGCCCGCTCCGTCGTCGGCTCCGATCTGACCGGCACCATCGCCTTCCTGAACTTCGGCACCGGGCTTGCGGCCGGTATCCTGATCGACGGCGAGCTGCAGCACGGATTCAGCGGCGCGGCGGGGGAGATCGGCCATATCCCGGTCGATCCGAACCGGCTGCCCTGCCAGTGCGGGCAGCGGGGCTGCCTGGAGACCGTCTGCTCCGGCGCCTCGGTCGGCCGTCTGTGGCCGACCGAGAACGGGGCGCCGCCGATGCCGGATCTGATCCGCGCCGCGCATGCCGGCGACGAGCATGCCGTGGAGGTGCTGGGCAAGGTCGCGCACGCGATGGTCGATACCATCCAGATCCTCGCGCAGTCGGTCGATCCGAGGATCATCATTCTCGGCGGCGGCATGGCGAAGACCGGCGAGCCGCTGGTCGAGGTCATCGCCGGGGAATTGTCCGTGCGCGAGGCCGCCTGTCCGTTCCTCGCCGGGCTGCATCTGGGGGAGCGGCTGCGCCTCGCCCCGCAGGACAGGCCGACCGCCGCCCTCGGCGCGGCGCTCGCCTAGCATCCGGCGCCGTTAATGCGTTAACAATGTCCGGCTCCCCTCTCCGAGGGGAGCCAGCCGCGAAGCGGCCTGAGGGGAGCATTACCGAGAACATCTGAATCAAGCCGATTC
>OKQJ01000324.1_pt1 | contig 14511 bp, 12 predicted proteins | sample 1614171 | NCBI WGS metagenome assembly OKQJ01 (sample SAMN04436911, study PRJEB24849) | human gut metagenome | biome: human gut; feature: NICU; material: stool | host: Homo sapiens | place: USA: Saint Louis, MO | collected 2012-05-30 | reverse complement strand
AAACGGCCACATAAACTTCCAACCACGCCAATCAGCCTTACGCCGATTCACACGCACATCACTGTGCGCATTCACCGGCGAGGCCACGGCCGAGACATCAACTGAGGTCATGCCAACCCTCTCCTTCGAAGGACTTCATTATCGGATATGCAATGTTCGAGGCACTGTATACCCTCCAAAATGTTTGCGTTACCATAATATCACCATCGCCGATTTTGTCCACCTTCGGCATGGTCAGGCCACCATATGACGTGTTACAATTTGATAACGAAAACACTGTCGCTTGATGGAGTGGCGCAATGGGAAACACATCAACGGCCTCAATGCAGGACGTCGCCAGGGAAGCCGGCGTATCGCCCCAGACCGTCTCGCGAGTGGCCAACGGCAGCAACGCCGTGCGCCCGGAAACCCGACGCAAGGTCGAAGCCGCCATGGACAAGCTGGGATATCGTCCGAATTACGCGGCACGCGCGCTCAAGCACGGCAAGTTCAAGGACATCGGCGTGGTCATGTTCAACATGACCACCTTCGGCAACGCCCGTATCCTCAACGGCATCGCCGCAGCGGCGAACGACAATGGCTACGCCACCACCGTGCAGTCCATCGGCCGGGGCCGCGAACGGACCCTGCAGGCCGCCATCGAACGCATGAAGCAGCTGCCGGTCGACGGGGTCGTCGTCGTCATGGAAGAACGAGTGCCCGACTTCGACGAGTTCCAGCCGCCGCAGGATCTGCCGGTGGTGCTGATCTCGGAGGACCCGGCCAACCACTGCCCCACCATCGACGCCGACCAGTACGGCTGTTCCACCGCCATCGTCGACTATCTGCTGAGCAAGGGCCACCGGACCGTGTATCACATCGCCGGACCGTCCTCGTCCCGCGCCGCCGAAAGCCGCGCCCAGGGATGGCGCGACGCGCTGGAACAGATGGGCATCCCCGTGCCGCCGACCTATGTGGGCGATTGGGAGGCCGACAGCGGATACCAGGCCGGGCTGTCGCTGGCGCGCGACCCCGGGTGCACCGCGATCTACGCGGCCAATGACCAGATGGCCTACGGCGCGATGCTCGGTCTCAGGGCCGGGGGCAAGCGTGTGCCCGAAGACGTGAGCGTGGTCGGCGTCGACGATTCCCTGGTCGGCATGGTGCCGCGGCTCAATCTGACCACCATGCGCATGAAGTTCACCGAGATCGGCCGCGAGGCGTTTTCCATAGTCAAGCGCATCTGCGAGGGCGAACGCATACCATCCGGCGTCAAGACCGTGATCCCGCCCGAATTCATCGAACGCGGTTCGGTGCGCGATATCGCGCGCTAGTGGTCCGCGCCATAAGCTCGTGTACTATGCCTGGCTCCCCCTCTTGGAGGCTGAGCCGTGAAGCAAACGCCGGAGGCGTTTGTAGGCGAAGGCGAACGACAGTGAGCGGATAGGACTACGGACGTAAGGCCGTCCGTGATTGCAGGACGAGCTGACCGCGAAGCGGCCTGAGGGGAGCATTACCGCGAACGCCTGAATCAAGCCGATTCGCATGGTCTCCCCTCAGTCGGCTGCGCCGACAGCTCCCCTCGGAGAGGGGAGCCAGAATTACCAAACGAATTAACGGCGTGGGATACTAGCATCCTGCGCCGTCGGTTCGTTGCGTCATATGCCGAGCGGCACCTGCGACACGAACTCGCGCGGCTCATGGGTGATGGGGTCCGTGAACGACAGCCTTCTGGCGACCAACTCGAGCGGCTGACTGAAATCGTCGTAGGCGCGCTCGATGATGCGTGGGTAGAAGTCGTCGCCGAGAATCGGCAGTCCCAGTGAATTCATATGCACGCGCAGCTGGTGCGTCTTGCCGGTGCGCGGGTGCAGCGTATATGCGCGCACGGCACAGCCGGGAGGCGGCACAGCCGAATCCCGCGCCGACGCGGTAACCAAACCACCAGGAACGCCAAAACCACCAAAACCACCAGAAATGCCCGAGCCACCCGGAACGCCACCCACCATGCCCGAGCCACCAGGAACGCCCAGTTCGATCACCGTCTCCGCATTGACCGCCCCCGGTTCCTCGTACGCCTGCAGCACCCCGCGCCGCTTGACGATGCGCGAGCGCCGCCGCAGCGGGAACACGCGCGGCGGTTTCAGCCGTTCGATCGTGCCGTAGCGGGGACTGCGAACCGGCCGGGCCGGCGCCACGCACTCGTAGGTCTTCACGGCCTGGTGCTCCTGGAACAGCATCTGGTAGGCGCCGCGCACCGCTGGGTCGCGCACGAACACCACGATTCCGGCGGTCAGCCGATCCAATCGGTGCGCCGGAATGATGCCCGGGTCGCCGTACCGCTCGCGCAGCCGGATCAGCGCGGTCTCGCGGTGCCACATGCCCCGCGGCGTCGTGGCGAGGAAATGCGGCTTGTCCACGACGATGATCCGCTCGTCCTCGTACAGCACGCTCAGATCGAACGGGATATGCGGCTCGTCGGTCACATAACGGTGCGGTTTTCGGGGCCGGCTTCCGCCGCCCGCGGCCGAGCGCTCCCCTTCCGGGGCCAGTCGGGCCGCGCTACTCAACGGTGACGGACTTGGCGAGGTTGCGCGGCTTGTCGACGTCGTAGCCCTTGAGCTTGGCCATGTCCATCGCGAACAGCTGCAGCGGCACGACATCCACCAGCGGGCTCATCAGCGTCGGGCACGCCGGGCGCCAGAAGATGATGTCGGCATACCGCTCGACGTCCGTATCGCCCTCTTCGGCCACGGCGATGATGGTCGCGCCGCGCGCCTTGACCTCCTCGATGCCGGAAAGCACCTTGGCGTGCAGCACGTTGCGCCCGCGTTCGGGCGGCACGATGAACACCACCGGTTCGCCCTCGTCGACCAGCGCGATCGGACCGTGCTTCAGCTCGCCGGCGGCGAAGCCCTCGGTGAAGGTGTAGGCGATCTCCTTGAGCTTGAGCGCGCCCTCGAGCGCCACCGGATAGCCGACATGCCGCCCGAGGAACAGGAAGGACTTCGCGTCGACCATCTGCTTGGCGGCCGCGCGCACGGCGCCGGTCTGCGTGTCGAGGATCCACTGGATCTTCGCCGGCATGGCCTTGAGCGAGTCGAGCACCTGATTGATCTCGTCGCGGAACATCGCGCCCTTGACCTGCGCAAGGTACAGTCCAAGCACATAGGCGGCGGTGATCTGCGCGACGAAGGCCTTGGTCGAGGCGACGGCGACCTCCGGCCCGGCGTGCGTGTAGAGCACCGCGTCGGATTCGCGCGGGATCGACGCGCCCTGCGTGTTGCAGATCGCCAGCACCTTCGACCCCTGCTCGCGCGCGTGGCGCAGCGCCATCAGCGTGTCCATCGTCTCGCCGGACTGCGAGATCGCGACGACGAGCGTGCGCGGCGTGAGGATCGGGTCGCGGTAGCGGAACTCGTGCGCAAGCTCGACCTCGACGGGGATGCGCACCCAGTGTTCGATCGCGTACTTGGCGACGAGCCCCGCGTAGGATGCGGTGCCGCACGCGATCACGATGATCTTGTCGATCGCCTTGAAGTCATGCTCGTCGATGCGCACCTCGTCGAGATTGAGATCGCCGTGCGCGTCGAGACGACCGAGCAGCGTGCGCTGCACGGCGGCCGGGTCCTCGTGGATCTCCTTGTCCATGAACGAGTCCCAACCGCCCTTCTCGGCGGCCGAGGCGTCCCAGTCCACGGTGTAGGTCTTCGGGTCCTCGACCACGTTGCCGAAGAAGTCGGTGACGACGACGCTGCCGGCGGAGACGCACACGGCCTGGTCCTGATCGACTTCGAGCGCGCGGTTGGTGTAGGCCACGAATGCGGCCACGTCGGAGCCGAGGAAGTTCTCCCCATCGCCCAAGCCGACGACGAGCGGCGAATCATGCCGGGCGCCGACGACGATGTCGGGCTGGCGGCAGTCGGTGGCGAGGATCGTGAACGCGCCCTGCAGCATGCGGGCGAGTCGGCGCACCGCCTTGAACAGATCGGGCCTGCCCTCCTCGGCGATGATGGTATCGACGATCTTGCCGAGCAGCTTGGCGGCGACTTCGGTGTCGGTGCTCGAGGAGAACCGGTATCCCTCCGACTGCAGGTCGAGCCGCAGCTGGGAGGCGTTTTCGATGATGCCGTTGTGGATGATCGCGACCTTGCCGTCGCGGCTGGTATGCGGGTGCGCGTTCACGTCGGACGGCACGCCGTTGGTGGCCCAGCGCGTGTGGCCGATGCCGACGGTCGCGGCCGGCATGGGCTTGCGCTCGATGCTGTCGACCAGATTGGAGAGGCGCCCGGCCTTCTTGCGCACGGCGACCTGCTCCATGCCGGGCGCGCTCAGCGCGACGCCGGCCGAATCATAGCCGCGGTACTCCAACCGCGCCAGTCCCTGCAGGCAGACCTCCAGGGGCTTGCCGCACGCGGTCGCTACGTTTCCTGCATATCCAACGATTCCACACATGGTTCACCACCCTACCGGACTCATATTGCCAAATGTGAATCCGACCCACCGCCTTTGCAGTATTGGAACATGCGAGTGCCCTTGCCCTTCAAGAGAGGAGCCAAAACGGGCCGTACGGCGCTACAGCACGTGCTGCAGGAAGTCCTTGAACCGCGGTTCGCCCGGGTGGTCGATGATCTCGGGGCCGCCCTGCTCGACGACCACGCCGCCGTCCATGAACACGACCTGATCGGCCACCTCGCGCGCAAAGCCGATCTCGTGCGTGACGACGATCATCGTCATGCCCTCCCTGGCGAGCGAGAGCATCACGCCAAGCACCTCGCCGACCAGCTCGGGGTCGAGCGCGGAGGTCGGCTCGTCGAACAGCATGATCTCGGGCTTCATCGCCAGCGCGCGGGCGATGGCCACGCGCTGCTGCTGGCCGCCCGAGAGCTCGGACGGGTAGTAGTCGAGCCGGTCACCGAGCCCGACGCGACCGAGCTCCTCGGCGGCGAGCGCACGCGCATCGGCACGGCTCATATGCTTGACGTGCACGGGGGCTTCCATCACGTTCTCGATGGCGGTCATGTGCGGGAACAGGTTGAACCGCTGGAACACCATGCCGAGCTTGGAGCGCTGCGCGGCGATGGCCTTGTCGTCGAGGGTCTGCAGCACCTGCCGCCCGCCCTTGTCCACGCGCTTGTAGCCGATCAGCTCTCCGTCGACCTCGATCGAGCCGCCGGTCAGGGTCTCCAGCTGGTTGATCAGACGCAGGAACGTGGATTTGCCGGAGCCGGAGGGGCCGAGGATCACGGTCACCGTGCCGGGCATGATGGTCATGTCGACGCCCTTGAGCACGTGCAGCGAGCCGAAGGCCTTGTGCACCTGGGTGGCCTTGACGGCCGGAGCGCGCCCGCCGGCGGGCTCCGGGCGGTCCGCCGTGGGCCGGATGGAATCGTTCTGTCCGCTCATCGCTGTTGTCTCTCCCCTATGCGGTCAGGCCGTTGAATGCGGCTTCGTTGAGCTTGTTCACGTCGTCCTTCGGCTCGCCGTCGGTCTTGCCCGGCAGCGGCGGCTGCTTGCCGCGCGTGCCCATCGCGCGCGCGTCGAAGCCCTTGCCGAAGTGCTTTTCCAGCCGCGACTGGACGACCATGAGGATCGAGGTGATGAGCAAATACCAGAAGCAAGCCACGATGAGCAGCGGGATCGGCTTGTAGATGCGGTTGGCGATCGCGTTGGTGGCGAACTGCAGCTCGAGCGTAAACGGCACGGCGAGCACGAGCGACGTGGTCTTGAGCATGCCGATCGTCTCGTTGCCGGTCGGCGGGATGATGATGCGCATGGCCTGGGGCAGGATGATGCGCCGCATGATCAGGGTGCGGTTCATGCCGAGCGCCTTCGCGGCCTCGGTCTGGCCGGGGTCGACCGCCTCGAGGCCGGCGCGCACGATCTCCGACAGGTAGGCCGCCTCGTTGAGGGCCAAGCCGATCCACGCCGCGTTGAATGCGGTGATGACCACGTCGGAGTCGATGCTCCAGAAGCTGATCGACGTGAACGGCACGCCGAGGCTGATCTTCGGGATCAGCACGGCGAACAGGCCCCAGAACACGAGCTGCGTGTACACCGGGGTGCCGCGGAAGAACCAGATGAAGAACCAGCTGACGCCGCGCAGCACCGGGTTGATGGACTTGCGCATGATCGCGAGGATCACCGACAGGATGATCGCCACCACCATCGAGATCACGGTCAGCAGCAGCGTGTAGCCGATGCCCTCGAGCACGTTCTCGTTGAACAGGTACTTCCAGACGGTCGGCCAGTCCAGCTTCGGGTTGGTGATCAGCCCCTGGACCAGCATCGCGGCAAGCAGCGCGACGATGACGGCCGCCACCACCGGGCCGACGCGCCTGACCGGCAGCGCCGTGATGCGGTTCGGGATGTTCAGGCCATCGCCGTCGGCCTGTTTCTTCGCCATAATCGTGGCTCCTCTGTGTTCGCTAGCGTTTCACGGGGTGTTTCACATGCTGGCCGGCCGTCTCACGACAGGTCGGTCGGATTGATCTCGGCCTTGTCGAGCGCGCCGGACTCGACGCCCCAGTGCTTGAGGATCTTCAGGTACGTGCCGTCGTCCATGAGCTTCTGGACGGCCTGGCGCACGGCCTCGTCCATCTGCGTGTCGCCCTTCTTGATGGCGATGCCCTGCTTGGCGGTACCCTCGACGTCGCCGAGTGCCTCCAGCTGGCCGTCGGTCTGGGTGATCGCGTAGCCGCCGACCGGGGAATCCGCGTAGAACACGTCGGCCTTGCCGGTCACCACGCTGGTGGCCGCATCGGTCTGCAGCTTGGTGGAGAGCACCTCGACCTTGTCCTTGCCTTCGGCCTTGCACTGCTCGGCGGCCTTGTTGGCGTCCTCCTCCTGCACGGTGCCGGTCTGCACCGCGATCTTCAGACCGCACAGGTCGGACGTGTCCACCTTGTTCGGGTTGCCCTTGGCCACCACCCAGCTGGAGCCGGCCTTGTAGTAGCTCACGAAGTCGACGGCCTGCATGCGGTCCTCGTTGATGGTCATCGCCGTGATGCCGAGATCGTACTTGGCGCCCACGGACGGCACGATCGAATCGAAGGTGGAGGAGACGATCTTGGTCTCCAGGCCGAACACCTTGCCGAGCGCCGTGGCGATGTCCACATCGTAGCCGACCGGGGTCTTGCCGTCCTCAGCCAGGAATTCGGCCGGAGCGTACGACAGCTCCATACCGACCGACAGCTCGCCGTCCTTGGCGACCGACTCGGGCACGAGCGCGGCGATCGCATCGTCCTTGGCGACCGCGCTCACGTCGTAGCCGGTGGTGGTGTTGGATGCCTTGCCCTGCCCGTCGGTGGCGGCGTCGCTGGTGCCGCACGCGGCGACGGCCAGCAGCATGGCCGCGCTCAGCGCCGCCGCGGCCGCGGATTTCATGATCTTGAACATGGGGTTCCGTCCTCTCTGCTTCTCAGATCTCACTGTGCCACCGATTATACAGAGAGGGCGGTGCTTCGCGCCCCCGTCAGCGGGCGCGCATGTTCTTGTAGCGCATGACGCGCAGCGCCTCACGCTTGTCCTGCTCCTCGCGCAGGGCCTGGCGCTTGTCGAATTCCCTCTTGCCCCGGGCCAACGCGATTTCGGCCTTGACCCGCCCGTTCTTGAAATACAGGCTGATCGGGATGATGGTGTAGCCCTTCGCCTCGGACTGGCGGGACAGCTTGACGATCTCGCGCTCGTGCAGCAGCAGCTTGCGCTTGCGCTTGGGCGCGTGGCTGTTCCACGTGCCGTTCAGGTATTCGGGGATGTTCGCGCCTTCGAGCCACATCTCGCCGCGCCGGTCGATGGAGATGAACGCCTCCGCCAGCGAGGCCCTGCCCTCGCGCAGCGACTTGACCTCCGTGCCGGTCAGGACGAGGCCGGCCTCGTAATGGTCCTCGATGGCATAGTCGTGCCGGGCCTTCTTGTTCTGCACGATCAGCTTCGTGCCGCTTTCCTTGGCCATGTGCCTCCTCCTTTCGCCATGCAACGCAACATCCGAGAATATCACAGATGCCTTTGTCCCGCAGGCGCCCGAAGGTCAGTGCACGAACCAGTACTGGCCCATATTGGTCAGCACGCGGCTGTGCAGCTGGTACGGACCGCCCCAGTTCATCTCGGAGATCAGGAAGGTGCCGTCGCCGTACACGGCCTCGACCACGGCGACATGGCCGTAGACGCCATCGGAGAAATCCTGACCGGGGATGAACGACAGCGCCGCGCCGACCTGCGGATTGTGGTCCACTCGCAGCCCGTAGCTGGGCGCGGTGCGCCACCAGTCGCCGCCGTTGCCCAGGTAGGAGGGCGTGCCGATGCCCATCTCCGCACGGCGGTTGTAGACGTACCATGTGCACTGGCCGGCCACGTACGCGTTGCCGTAATCGCCGTTGGACGTGCCCTGGCCGGTGGATGAGCCGCCGGTCGACCCGCCGCCCGTGGAGCCGCCTCCGGTCGAACCGCCGGTGGTGCCGCCTCCGGTGGATCCGCCCGTGTTGCCGCCGCTGCTCGGCGGCTGGTAGGTGCCCTGCCCGTCGGTGTTCGGCTTCTGCGCCGCGGCTGCCTGCTCCTGCAGATACTGGTTGTTCAGCGAATCGACCTGCGACTGGATGAGCACGGTCTGCGCGGCCTGCTTGGCGCTGTCGCTTTCCAGCTGCCCCTGCAGCGACTCCAGTTCGGCGCGCTTCGCCTCGCCGCTCTGGCGCAGCTCCTCCAGCGAATCGCGCTTGTTCTGCGCGGCGGTGGCGGACGACTGCGCGGCCGCGGCGGCCTCGTCGGCCTTGGACTTGAGCTGGGTGATCTGCTTTTCGATGGCCGCCAGGCGGTCGCTGCGGTTCATCGAGGTGTTCAGCGAGACCGCGGCGTCGGACGCCGCGTTGGCCTCGGTGCGCGACAGCGCGTCGCGCGTCTGCATCGAATTGACGAATTCCTTGGTGCTGGTCGACCCGGTGACCACGCTCATCACGTCGGAGGCGTCCGAGCCGTGCATCGAATCGCGCGCCATCTGGGCGACCGCCGCGTGCGCGTCGTCGTAGTCCTCGCCGGTCTGCGCGATCTGCGCCTCGAGGGTCTCCTTGTCCTTCTGCGCGGCGGCGAGGCGCTCGGCCACGGCGTCGGCCTCGCTCTGGGCGGCGGCCGCTGCCTCGTTGGCCGCGGTCACGTTGTTCTGCGCTTCGGGGATCGTCGTGTTGGTCAGCGTATCCAGCTCGATGATCTTGTCGGCCAGCTCGCTGTTGACACCCGACAGCTGCGCGCGCAATTCCGCCTCGCGCTGCGCGCTGGACTGCTGCTGCGCCTGCGCGTTGACCAGATCGCTGTATGTGTCGGCCCGCGCCTGGGGCACCGGTGCGGTCATGGCGAATCCCAGGGACGCGCACATCGCGGTGACGGAAAGCGCCGCCATCGCCGGCCTGCTGATTCGGGTCAAAGACATCAGACCATCCTTTCGTTAACGGGCATCACCATAACAGATGAACCTGAGAGGCGATGACGCCGTTGGCGCGGGGCCGTCCCCCTCGATCCGGCCCGTCGCAACCTCGCCGCGGTCCCCGTCACGGGCTTTGCCGCGGGGCAGCGGGCTTATCCGTGGGAGCGCCGGCCGCTTCCCCGGCGATCCCCCTCGTTTCTTGCGCGTTCTGCGTGTTCTTTGCCGGCGAACACAGGCACCGGCCGCGGCTCGCCGGCGGCGGAAACTACGCCTTGAGATACCGCCGCAGCGAGATCGTCGAGGCGATCACCGACAGCAGCACGGCGCCGAGCACCAGGAACGGCGACATCAGCAGCACGGTGGTCTGGTCGACGTAGGGGATCCACGTCACCGACTGCGACAGCCACCCGGTGATGAACACCCTGACGATCACCGATATCGTCACGCACGACAGGATCGAACCGACCAGCGAGGCGAGCGTGCCCTCCAGGATGAACGGCAGGCGGATCGTCCAGTTCGAGGCGCCGACCAGCCGCATGATCTCGGTCTCCTTGCTGCGCGAAGCGGCCGACATGCGGATCGTGGTGCTGGTGAGCAGGATGGCGACCAGCACCATCACGGCGGCCAGCACCGCCGTCGTCACCGTCGCCCGGTTGAGCACCGCGAACACCGGCTCGAAGATCTGGCGCTGGTCGGAGACCTCCTCCACGCCGTTCTGCCCGGACAGCACCTCGGCCACGACCTGGTATTTCTCCGGATTCTTGAGCTTGAGCCACAGCGAGTCCTGCATGTCGTCGGCCGTCATCGTGCGGCCCTGGTACTCGCCGTTCGGATACTGCTTGAGGAAGGTGTCCTTGTAGAAATCCTGCTTCGACACGTACGTGATCTTCGACACCACATCGGGCAGCTCGTCGCGGATCGTCTTCTGCAGGGCGTCGATCTCAGGCGCGGTCGGCGACTTGCCGCTGGCGCAGTTCGCCGACTGGCTGGTCCCGTCCGGGCACAGCCACACCACGACCTCGACCTGATCGTACCACCCGGCCTTGGCCTTGGTGATCTGCGCCTGGGTCAGCACCGACGCGCCGATGAACAGGAACGAAATGAACGTGACCAGCATCACCGACAGCAGCATCGGCACGTTGCGCCTCAGGCTGGTCCACGTTTCGGACAGAATGAATCGCGCTCTCATCGACGGTCCCCCTTCGCGTCGTGCTGATCATGGCGATGCCCGGCAACCGGCGGTGCCGGAGGAGCGGGCGGAGCCGGCGGCAGATCCCTCGTTGCCGGCGGCACGGGCCGCTCGTCGGCGGAACCGCCGTCGGACGGCGTGTCCGCGGGCGATCCCCCGTCCGATGCCGACGATGCCGCTGCCGACGACGATGTTGCGGACGTTGCCGACGATGCGGACGTTGCGGACGATGCGGACGATGCCGTCGCCGGGGCATCGGCCGGATGCGCATCCGCCTGCGCCGACGGCTGCCCGGCCGAGGCCGCGTCCTTCTCCTTCTGGGCCGCGTATTCGTCCAGTTTCAGGCCCTTGCCCCAGGTCAGCGTCTGCTCGACGGGGGCAAAGGCCTCGCCGTAACGGCCGGTGCGCCCGGAATGCACGGAATTCGCCAGCCGCGCGATCCCCGCATCCGTCTCGTCGGCGTTGATCGACGCGGAAACGGCGTCCACCACGCGCTCCGCCTGCTCGACGCGCGTGACATGCCCGTCACGGGCATCGGCTTGCTCGATCACGGTCTGCGATTCGATGGTCTGCACCCTGCGGAAACGCTCGTCGCCGGCCGTGCCGGAAGTACCGGAAGTGCCGGAGCCGGCGGCTCCATCGTCGGCCGACGCGGCTGGCGCCGTGGCACCGATCGCCTGCTGGCTCTTCGACTCGGTCTCGGCGTCCGGGAAGAACAATGCGGAATCATACGATCCCTGGGCCTCGTCGCGCACGATCCTGCCGGTGTGCAGCTCGACCACGCGCTTGCGCATCGAATTGACGATCTCCTCGTTGTGCGTGGCCATGACGATCGTGGTGCCGGTGCGGTTGATCGCGTCCAGCACCTCCATGATGCCCAGCGACGTGGTCGGGTCGAGGTTGCCCGTCGGCTCGTCGGCCAGCAGGATCTGCGGGTGGTTCACGTAGGCGCGGGCGATCGTCACGCGCTGCTGCTCGCCGCCGGACAGCTCGTGCGGGTAGCTGTTCTCCTTGCCGGTCAACCCGACGGTCTGCAGCACCTTCGGTACCAGCGACTTGATGGTGGAACGGCGGGTGCCGATCACCTCGAGCGCGAACGCCACGTTCTGCCAGACCGTCTTGTTGTTGAGCAGCTTGTAGTCCTGGAAGATAAAGCCGATGGAACGGCGGTACTGCGGCACCTGCCGGTTCGTCAGGCGGCGCAGGTCGCTGCCGGCCACGTGGATCTCGCCGTCCGAGGCCTCCTCCTCGCGCAGCAGCAGGCTCAGCAGCGTGGTCTTGCCCGAGCCGGACGCGCCGACCAGGAACACGAAATCGCCGCGTTCGATGTGCAGGTTGATATCGTCCAACGCCGGACGCGTGCCCTTGGGGTAGATCTTGCTCACGTGGTCCAACGAGATGAGTGCCATGGCTGTCGCTTCCTTGTATGCCCGGCCCCTCTGCCGTAAGGAGCCGGAAATGGCTTAGTTCTCCGCTTCGGCTGCGGCTTCGCGGCGCTGTTCGTGGCGCCAGCGGATGCCGGCCTCGATGAACGCGTCGATGTCGCCGTCGAACACCGCTTGGGTCTGCGACGTCTCGTACCCGGTGCGCAGATCCTTGACCATCTGGTACGGGTGCAGCACGTAGGAACGCATCTGATCGCCCCAGCTGGCCTTGATGTCGCCGGCGATCTCCTTCTTCTTCTTGGCCTCTTCCTCATGGCGCAGCACCAGCAGCCTGGACTGCAGCACGGCCATCGCGGCCGCGCGGTTCTGGATCTGCGAGCGCTCGTCCTGCATCGTCACGACGATGCCGGTGGGCAGGTGGGTGATGCGCACCGCGGAGTACGTGGTGTTCACGCCCTGACCGCCGGGGCCGGACGAGCAGTAGGTGTCGATGCGGATATCGGTATCCGGGATGTCGATGTGGTCGGTCGCCTCGACGAGCGGCACCACCTCGACCGCGGCGAAGCTGGTCTGGCGGCGGCCCTGGTTGTCGAACGGCGAGATGCGCACCAGGCGGTGCGTGCCGCCCTCGACCGACAGGCGGCCGAACGCGTACGGCGCGTCGACCTGGAAGGTGGCGGACTTGATGCCGGCCTCCTCGGCGTACGAGGTGTCCATCACCTTGGCCTTGTAGCCGTTGCGCTCGGCCCAGCGCAGGTACATGCGCAGCAGCATCTGCGCGAAGTCGGCCGCGTCGACGCCGCCGGCGCCGGAGCGGATCGTGACCACCGCGGAGCGCTCGTCGTACTCGCCGTCGAGCAGCGTCTGGATCTCCATGTCGTCGAGGTCCTGCTGGATGGAACCGATCTCGGTCTTCGCCTCGGCCAGGGAGTCGTCGTCCTCCATCTCGCGGCCGAGCTCGACCAGCGTCTCGACATCGTCGATGCGCTGGCTGGCCGAGTTCAGTCGGCGCAGCTGGGCCTGCGCGGCCGACAGCTTGCTCGTGATCTTCTGCGCGTTCTCGGGATCGTCCCACAGGCCGGGTTCGGCCGCCTTGGTCTCCAGATCCTTGATATCGGCCTTGAGCCGATCGAGGTCCAGCGCCTTGGCAATGGATTCGTATTTGGCGCGCGCGTCGCCAATCGCCTGGGAATAGTCAAATTCTGCCATCGTTACCACCGTACATTGTTGTTATCGAAAAATCCGGTTGTTCCCTGAGTTTGCACACAGTGCGCAAAACCGCGCATACGGTGCGGATTCGCGCGTATCCTCCATCGGGTCCCCTCATGGGGATATGCGCGCGGAAGGCGCGTCAAAGACCCGCGTAGATCGCGGGGACGACAAGGCTGACGAGCATGGCTGCAGCCACGACGATGCACACCGCGCGCATGATGTTGCGGCGGCGGCGTTCGCGCTGCTCTCGTTCGGTCCTGTACTCGTTCACAGTCCGCCATTGTAACGAGGGAGGCGGATTTATGCCGTATCCGCCTTATGCTTGAAGCATCAACGGAACCCCGTACATTAAGGAGAACATCGCAATGACGAACGAACGCACCGCATGGGGCTGGGGTCTGGCCTCGGTGGACGCCGCCGGCAACACACTGGACGTGTGGTATCCCACGCTTTCCCTCGGCGAGGCTCCCGCCGAAGCCGACCGTCCGAACCACGGGTTCGGCGCGCTGACGCACGAGACGGCCGACGCCCGCGGCGTGCGCCGCATCCCCGTGTTCACGGTCTCCTCGCTGGACGAGCCGATCGCCGACACCGCCGACGCATACCTGTGTCTGCATCTGATGAGCCTGCGCCTGGCCAAGCCGAACACGCTGAACCTCGACGGCATCTTCGCCAAGCTCACCAACGTGGTGTGGACCAACTACGGCCCGTTCGCCGTCGACGATTTCGCGCTGCGTAAGATCGACGTGGAGTCCGCGCTGCGCGCCTCCGCCCCGGCCGCGGCCGGCGTCCCCGCGCCGATCGCCACGGTGAACGTGTTCGGCGTGGACAAGTTCCCGCGCATGATCGACTACGTCACGCCGACCGGCGTGCGCATCGGCGACGCGGACCGCGTGCGTCTGGGCGCATATCTGTCCGAGGGCACCACCGTCATGCACGCCGGATTCGTGAACTTCAACGCCGGCACCCTCGGCGTCTCCATGGTCGAGGGGCGCGTCTCGCAGGGCGTGGTGGTCGGCAACGGCTCCGACATCGGCGGCGGCGCCTCGATCATGGGCACGCTCTCCGGCGGCGGCAAGCTGCGCAACTCGATCGGCGAGCATTCGCTGCTCGGCGCGAACGCCGGCATCGGCATCTCGCTGGGTGACAACTGCGTGGTCGAGGCTGGCCTGTACGTGACCGCCGGCACCAAGATCACCATCTGGGACAAGGCCAAGGCCGCCGCCGGCGAACCGCTTGAGGTCGTCAAGGGCGCCGACCTGTCCGGCAAGGACAACATCCATGAGGTTAGATCGGAAGAGCGTCGTGTAGGGAAAGAGTGTAGATCTCGGTGG
>OKQJ01000323.1_pt1 | contig 14548 bp, 11 predicted proteins | sample 1614171 | NCBI WGS metagenome assembly OKQJ01 (sample SAMN04436911, study PRJEB24849) | human gut metagenome | biome: human gut; feature: NICU; material: stool | host: Homo sapiens | place: USA: Saint Louis, MO | collected 2012-05-30 | reverse complement strand
ACGCCCACAGGTGGCCGGACGAGTCCAGTGCGAGTGAATGATCCGATCCGGCGGATACCGCAATATACGTGCGGTCGGGCGTGACCGCAACCGGGGTATGCCGTCTGGTGGTGGTGCCGTCGCCCAGCTGGCCATCCCGGTTGTAGCCCCACGCCCACAGGTGGCCGGACGAATCCAGTGCCAGGGAATGATGCGTTCCGGCGGATACCGTGGTGTACGTGCGGTCGGGCGTGACCGCCAACGGAATATGCCGGGTGCTGGGGGTCCCGTCGCCCAGCCGTTCGGCATCGTTGTAGCCCCACGCCCACAGGTGGCCGGACGAATCCAATGCGCGGGAGTTCGCGCCTCCACTGGAAATCGTGGGGGGTATATGGATTTTGTCGGTGGTTTTGCCGCTATTGGTAACCTTCACGTCCCAGTTGATCTCGCATGAGTCGGCGGTGCATGACAGGCGGGTCTGCGTTTTGTCGAGGGTGGCTTTGGGGTCGGGCTTCGCGTATCCGAAATCGACCCTCTGCTGGTCCGCGCCGACCGTCAGCCGGATCACGTCCGATTCGTCGCGTGCCTGGCCCTTGAGTCTGGAGTTCCACGATCGAGTGCCGGCCACGGGCTTGTCCTGCGAATAGTACGTGGTGACGCTGGTCTGCACGCCGTCGCCTGTGCTCGTGCCCGTCGAGCGCTTCACCTGCACGCGGTAGTTCCCGGCATGCAGCAGGTCGAACTCGTATCGGCCGTCGCCGTCGCTGTTCACGGTCCTCAACGGCGCGTCGCCCATGCGGCCGCCGTTCTCGTCGGCGCGCCACAGGCTCACTTCGATGCCGCCGATGCATTCCTCCCCGGCGTCGATCAGGGTGTTCTCGTTCCTGTCCCACCACAGGGTGCCGCTGATCGATCCGGCGGTCGCCGTGACCGCGTCGGCCCAGGGCAGGTTGCCCATGGCATGCCCGTCGCTGAACCGGGTGCGGCCGGGCCACATGACGTACCGGTCGTCCTTCGTGCCGTCCGTGGGGGTGAGGGTGATCGTGCCGTCCGCGGCGGCCACGGGCATGTTCCCGTCGGAACCGGTCTCGAAATCGGACCGGACGCGGATCGCGGTGATCCTCGACTTGTCCTCGTCGCTCAGCTGTTCCCAGGTTTTCCACTCGTAGTCGTCCGGTTCATCCGTCCAGGCGACGCTCGTCGAATACAGGATGCTCGTCGCCGTGCTGTTGGCCGCGTTCACGGACACCGGCTCGGTCAGCTTCCACGTGCCGTGGTACGCGGAGTGGCCGCGGTCGTATTCGCGCCAGGAGCCGTCCAGGCCCGTGTTGTTGTCTCCGGCCATGATCACGTCGTCGTTGGAGGGCACGCGCACGATCGTGTCCGCGCCGCCGGTACGTCCCGATCCTTTGGCGTACAGGTTGAAGCGCCAGGACAGGGAATCGCCGATGTCCGTCTTGCTGGTCAGAGCGTTCAACGCGCCGGTTTCCCCGGCTTTCGCATCCACGATGAACTGGGCGACGGCCGTGTTCGACGTGACCTGCGGGTGGGCGGGGACCGTGCCGTTCTGAGCGATGTCCGTCGTCTGGGTGGCGGCGGCGCTGATCGTGCCCGCGGCCTTGTTGCCCACGGTCGCCCGCCATTCGATGGCCGGCAGATCGACGGAGCCGTCCACGCCCAGCTCGGGGATCAGGGTGCCGTCCGGCGAATCGTACGTGAACGTGATCGTCCTGCCCGCTCCGGATCCGCTGATCGTGAGCTTCCATGGCCCGCCGGCCATCACCGGGTCGAGCAGCCCGTCCGGATACGGGACCGTGATCGTGGGCTTGACCACGGTGCCGGAGCGTTGGATGTTCGTCAGACGCGGGCGGATCACGTATCCGGCCGTATCCCCCGGCTGCGCGCCATCGGCCCGTTCCGTTCCCGTCCCGTCCGTGACCGTGACCGCGGTATCGATGGACGCCGCCGGTTCGGACGGTGCGATGACCCATATGAAGTTATCGCCTTCGGCGCGCGCCGTCTCCTGGTCGGTCGTGAATTCTCCGGTCATCGTGTCCGAGCTTTTCACGTTGCCCCGCGCCGCGTCGACGGTCACGCGCGTCAGGAAGACGACCCGGACCGTGCCCGTGTCCGCGGCCGACTGGAACCGCGCGCGGTCGAAGCTGACGCGGATCGCCCGCACCTTCGCATCGGTGTCGGCGGGCACGCCGTCATGCCACGCCGCGTTGCCCGATCGGGGATCGTCATACGTGTATGATGCGTTCCAGTCCACGCCCTGGTCCAAGGGCTTCCCGCCGCGGGTGACGGACAGGCCTCCCTGCCATTGCTGCTGGGTCGGGTCCCATTCGTCGCCCAGCACGGGATCGGAGGACAGGACGCCCTCGATTCTGTCGGCTGCCATGCTGAGCGTGACGCGCGTCTGCGTTCCCGTTGCGACCGTGTCGCCGTTCTGGTCCGCCGAATAGTAGTGGATGATCGTCTGGTCGGACGAGGCCTTCGCGAAATCCTGCGATTCGGGGTCGAACAGGGTTTTTCCTGGCGTGTACGGGCGTTGCAGCAGTTTGGAGAACACGGACCCCCGTGTGTTGTTTCGTTCGATGATGGCGCGCGACCAGTCGTTGTTCGCGTACGGGTAGCCGCTCTTCGCCCCCGTGTCCCTCGAACCGGTGTCCTTGTCGCGTTTCGCGTTCATGCCGGGTTCGGTTCCGTCGCCCATGTTCAGCAGCGCATTCCCCCCGTCGGCGCTGAAACTTGTCTTGTCGGGGATCACCGCGATGTCGTAGATGCGCGTGTCGTTCTGCTTCATATCCGCGACCCGTTCCGCCGGCACGCTCCAATCCAGCCTCTTGTCGCCGCGCATCCCCCCCCCCAAGCGCAGCCTGCCGTCGCGCACCGGCAGCATCGTGCCGTCCACGCTGAAGGTGCTGCCCTCGGGAAAAGCGCTGACGTCCACGCTCGCCGACCACGGGCCGCTAATGCTGGCGCCGTGCGACGTGGTGTACCCCGGATAGGTGAGCGGTTTCACCTTCAAATCGAAGTATCCGCTTATCGTTCCCGATGCGACCCATTCGTTGCGGCGTTCCCACGCCTCATGGGGTTTGTCGGGGTACCCGCCGTTGCCGATGATCAGATCGGCGGCCGGCGCGCTGACGACCGTCACCTCATCGGTCGGGTACGAGACCGTGGACGAATCCTCTCCGACCCGGCTCACGGTCAGCCGCGGCTTCTGTCCGGTTTTCGCGGTGCCTTCCGTGTCCTTCGCCCGCAACACCAGCCGCTGGTCCAGGACTTCCACGGCGCCGGCGTTGACCGTGTACACGCACGCGTCCCCGTCACGCTTGGCGGACACCTGCTGCCCGGACGAGCAGAATCCCGCCGCCGCGTCGCCGGCGGACAGCCAGGGCGACTCCCGAAGGTCCCAGGCCACCCGCACCTGGCGTTTCGCGGCCGCGGTGAACGACAGCCTCAGTGCATATTCGACCACGTCACCGCTGGACACGATCCCGTCATCCGGCGCGTCATCGCCCGGCTGGAACCCGTTCCTGCTGTTCACGAACGATTGCGCCGCGGTCCCGTGCCCGGTGCCGTCCACGATCTTCACGAGCTTGGCGGTCGCGTACGAGGGCCTGGCTTCAACGCCGGCGGCGGACCGGACGGACGCGTCGGCCGCCACGGCCAATCCCACCATCAGCGTCGCCGCCACGGTGATCATGGCGGCGGGACGTCGAAGAACGTTCATCATTTGTCTTTCCTTTTTCTCGAGCCGTTTGTCCGGCCTTTGGCCCGGATTCTCCCCACCGTTTTCGCCAACGCTCCGGTGGCCGCCAGACCGGCCAGCGCGAGCACGGCCCACACGCCGCCGATCCACAGAATCATCGGCATATCGCCGCCGGCCCCGGGCGGGACCGCGGGATCAGGCGCGGGATGGGGCATGTCGGTGCGCTCGCCGGTGACGAGCAGGCGCTGCGTGTTGATGCCATACGGGGTGCAGGTCACCAAGGTGACCAGATCCCGGTCCGCCTGCACTCCGATCGCGCTCAGATCGGTCGGTTCGACCACGCGGATGTCGGTGACCTTATAGGCGAGCGTGCGGTCCAGTACCTTGATGTAGAAGAGGTCTCCGACACGCCCCTGGCGCAGCGACAGGCGGTCGAACATGAGCCGGTCCGCCAGACCGGTGTGCGCGCTGATCACGCTGTGCGTGCTTCCGCCGCCGACGGGAAGGCTGGTGCCGTGCATGTGCCCGGCACCAGCCGCCAGCGTGGCCTCGCCGGTGCCGTGGCGCACGGGCAGGTTGATGCCCAGACGCGGGTAGAGGATCGTGGCCATGATCCCGTCCTTGGGCGTCGACAGCAGGCCCAAGTACGTCGCGTCCTCATCGGCGGCCGTATCCTCGCCCGGGTCGGACCATGGATCGGCCTGCTCCCCGACCCGCCCTCGGCCGTCGGACAACAGCCCGGCATTGTATTGCCGGGCCCTGGCGAGCTCCTGCTCGGCGGTCGGGTCGCTCATCGATCTGGCCGCCGTCTCATGCCTGGCGGCGAGCGATTCGTCCGCGTGCCGGTTGGCGATCATCAGCATGAACGGCATGGTGGCGAACAGGCCGGAAAGGACCAGCAGGACGATTCCCGCATTGCGTCTGGCCTTTCCCCGGCCCGAGTTCGCCACATGCCGTGCCATGGCGGGTCAGGACCTTCTGCGCGCCAGCAGGATGATCGCGCCGGTCACGCACAGCAGCGCGCACACGCCGTAGATCATGAGCCAGGTGGCGCCGGTCTTCGGCAGTTCGCCGATGTTGCGCACGTTCACGACCGTGACCGTCTCGGCGTTGTCGGATGTGGCCAGCTTGTTGCCGTCGCCCCGGAATGCGGTGAACTGGTTCGCCGCATTCTTGCCGTGCATCGCGTCGATGGTCAGGTTGAACGAGGGCAGCATGGTCGCGCCCAGGGGCGAGCCGGTCTCGTTGACCGTGTAGCCGCCGCTTCCCAGCCCGTTGATGGTCACCAGACCCGATTCGGGAGTCTCGAATTTGTCGGCCGCGCCGGTTTCCTGGCCTTGCGCGAGGCGGTAGACGCTCGGCTTGGTCTTGTCCCCGGCGCTCTCCAGCACCAGGGGCAGGGGGCTGGCGGCACTGGCGGCGCTGACGGTGAATGTGGCGCCTTTGAGCGGCTTGCCGGTCGCATCGTGCTTGACGACGTTCAGGCGGCCGACGTACGTCTTCACCGTGTTGCCCGGCGTGGTGCCCAGATCGTCGGCGTTGCCGGGCCTGTGCGAGTATCGGACGCTGACGGTGTTGTCGTTGGACGTGCCGCCGGCGCCCGTGTTGATCTTCGCGTCCTTGTTCACCGTCGCCTCGTATTCGACGACGACCCGCTTGCCGACCGGGAACCGGTCCTTGTGCGCGATCAGATCGGAGACCCCGTTCGAGTCGGGCGCGAACGCGACGGAGAACGTGCTGCCGCCATCCGCGGTGGCGGCAGGCGCGGACGCCTGATACAAGGTGGCCTCGAGATTCTTGCCGTCGACCGTGACCTTGGTGATACGCTTGAACGTGAGGCCTTTGGACAGGGTGTCCTCGAACAGCAGGCGGAACTTGTCGTAGCCGGTCCAGTTCGGGATGTCTCCCGCCAGCCGGTAGACGACCGTGTCTGAGATGCCCGCCGAGTTCGCGTCGACCTCGGTGCCGTTCTTCAGGATCTTCTTCGTGACGCTCGCTGTGTTCGGCTTCCACTCGACCGAGCCGAGCGTCTGGGATGCGCCGCCGGCGTTCTTGAGCGTGGTCATCCCGTTGATGCCGGTCGCGGCGAGCATGGGGATCGACGTCCTGCCGTTCGCCGTCGCATCGGCGATCAGGTATAGGCCGGGGGTCACCTCGGCGCTCATGCTGGTGTTGGCCGCGCCCCTGGCAAGCGTGACCGCATTCGCATCCCCGGTCACGCCTGCGTCCTTGGACAGGGCCGTGATCAGGTCGCGCAGGCTGCCGGCGAACGGGCTGGCACCGCTGTCGAGCATGTTCGAGACGACCCAGGCCATCGGGTTCGTCGCGTCATAGCCCGCGGTCGTCGCGGTCACGGCCTTGGAGGCCTTCAACGCCGCGTCGATGCTCGCCGCATGCCCCTCGTCGGCCACATCCACGCCGGTCAGGTCGGTGCCGTTGGTCGTGGCGGCCGAATACCGGGCGAGCCGGATGGCCTTGAAGGTCTGCCCGCTGATGTCTTCGGTGCTGGAAACGGTCAATGTCTGGGGTTTGGACAGGTCACCGGTCGCGACCATGGTGTTGTCGGCGGCCATGGCGGGGCAAGCCAGCGCGGCCCCCGACAGCATCGTGCACGCGGCCGCAAGAACCGCGAATGCCCTTGATTTCATTGTGCTCATGATGAACTCCTTAGTCCTCACGAGCGAGGGTATAGGCTGGCCGGAACGTTGCGCCCCCTTCGGCGAAAAAGGAATCTCACCCTAATTCGCTCATTGCCGGTCCTCCCATGAAACGGCGCCGCCGGCCGCCGCAGCCTGTTCCTTCACGTTCGGCGCCTGAAGGCGCCGGCACGCCGCACATGGAAAAAGCCTCGTTTTCGGCGTGTCGTCCGCGTCATACGGCAGGAATGTCGGCCATTGCCCCGTATTCCTCGATACGGCGGCGGTCCGGCCGACCGGCACGCCGCCGCCGGCGCCCGACGGCCCCTGATGCGATGCCGTTGGAGAAGAGCGAAGCCTATCCTTTGTTCGCTCGTCGCGCGGAACGTCCGTCCAATCACTCCATGAAGGGAAGCAGCAGCGTGTCGACGCCGGTTTCGACCCACAGGGTGAGTGCATCGGCCAATTTGAAGGACAACTCGGCATCGTTGCCGCTCGCCGAGACGTACGACCTGCCCGGGGCGACGACGTCTCGGACGCCGTAGACGATGTTGCGCCGGTCATGCGCTTTGAACACGATGCCGGTGCCCGCGTCCGGCGCCCGCCCCTCATCCGCGGGAGCGCCGAGGCCGGGCAGGTCGACGAGTCTCCATCGGGAGTCGTGGGCGATGCCCCCTTCGATGAGGGCCCGGCAGATGGGGCCCGCGTCTCCTCCGTTCACGATCCGCGCGGCCTCGTTGATGCCGGGGAACAGGACGATCCGCTCGTTCGTATCCGGGTCAAGCTGTTCGATCGGATACCCGCAGCTATCGCTATAGCGCCACATGAATCCGCATCGCGGTTCGCCGTCGCGTATCGCGGAGTACAGCCCGTCCGTCGATCGCAGTCCGAAGTAGCGGGCCGCATGGCTGACGGACGGGAACACGCGCACGAGCTGCCCGCTTTCGGGCCGGATCATCTCGACGTGCCTGGCCGGCGTCGATGCGGGCATGCGCTCGTGACCGTTCACGTATCGCCACCGGTATCCGTAGGCCGTGCCGCCCCGCAGAATCGCGTTCCTGACGTTCGACGCGCTTTTGCCACCAAGGGCCCGCGCCGCTGCGCTCACGCCGGCGAACACGCGCAGGACCTTGCCCGTGGCCGGATCGATCTGCTGGACCCGCTCACCGGTCTTCAGCCTCGAGGGGGGGAGGACGTTTTTTCATCGGCATCGCGGGTACCGCCCGCGGCACCGGCAGCGGAATCGTCCACCGCGCCTCTCCATGGTTCGCCGTCCCGCGGCATCGGCATCCCATCCGCGGAGTCGCGTTCCATATCAGCCATCATCGATCATCTCCCCTTGTCAACGAAGGCGCGCGAAGCGACGGCGTGAATGGCGCCGCGCTCCGAACGCACGGCCGGAAACGCCATGACCGCAACCCCCGGCCTTACCGCTGCACACCACCACAAGCAGCGATTGCCACAACGATATCCCACCGCGCAAATGGCGCAGAACGCATGCGGCGGCATGCAAATCGAACGCGGAACCCTCCATAATGCCACACCCAAATGGCCGCTTACGGCATGTCGCGGCAGAAGCGCGGGAAACGCCGCCGACGGCACCGCGATCCCATATCCGCCTGAACCCGCGCGCCGGCGCACCCTGCGCCACGAAACGGGCATTGCCCGCATTCAGACAACACCTAAATACCATAACCACCCTTCGCGGTTACGATATATAGGGAAAGCGCCACAATATCGACACAAAATAATGGACATCGGCCGCCTGATGCCCGTGTGCATACGGGCATCAGGCTCTGCTCGGCGAGGGGATGCGCCCGCCTCCGTACAGCATCATTGCGGTACGGGAGCCCGAGCACAACAGGCTGGCCGCGGCCGGGCCGGCCACGAAGGGGCACGCGGGCGCACGGCGCTGCGCCCGGCAGGTCGGCAAGCGCCTTAGTCTACGGTCTTCGCGTACGAATTTGGTTGAGATTCGTGGACTTCGGTGATTTGCACCTCGTCCTGGGTGGTCACGGTGACCTTGGAGCCGTATTTCACCTTGAGCCGGGAGCCGATGCCGCCGGCGATGTTCACGGCGTTGGCGAGCGACTGCGGGTCGCCGATGGCCTTGATCACGTACGGCGTCTCGAGCGTGACGCCGTCGCTGACCAGCGTGCCGTCCGCCGCGTCGGAGATGTACGTGGAGGTGACCACGCGCACCGAATTGAGGGCGATCACCTCGGCGCCGGCGTTGCGCAGTTCCTCGATCAGGGTGAACATCGTCGAGGCGTCCACGCTGTCCTTGGATCCCGCGGTGATGCGGATGACCACGCCCTGGCCCTTGGCCGGCAGGCGGCCGGAGAGGATGCCGCTGGTCTCCTCGTTCTGCTTGGCGATCCTGCGCGCCGCCTCCTGCTTGTCGGCGGTGGCCTTGAGCGTGTTGAGCTGGCTGGTCAGTTCGCTTTTGCGCTCCTCGAGGTTCTGCACGGAGGTGCTGGTCTCGTTGATCAGGCGCACCAGCTCGTCCTCGCTCATTGTCTCGTAGGTCGACTGCGTGTTGTTGATCTGGATCATGTAGGCGAAGGACAGCAGTGCGCACATCACGGTGATGAGCACGCTGGTGAGCAGCCGCATGCGCGTCGCGTTGGCGTTGAGCGACGACCGGCGTTTCTTGCGCACCACGGGGAACGAGCCGGTCTCCATGCGGTCGTTCGCCTTGTCCTGCGCGTGCTGGACGTGCATTTTGGTGAGCACGTCCGGTGTGGTCTTGTTGCTTTGCCGCGCCATGTCAGCCTCGGAAGATGAACCGGCGGATCGCGGACACGTTGGAGAAGATGCGGATGCCGAGCACGACGATGACGGCGGTCTGCAGCTGGGACCCGACGCCCAGCTGGTTGCCGAGGAACACGAGCAGCGTGGCGGTGACGACGTTGGAGATGAACGAGATCACGAACACCTTGTCGGAGAAGCTGCGCTGGAAGTAGGCGCGCGCGGCGCCGAGCAGGGCGTCCAGCGCGGCGACCACCATGATCGGCAGGTAGGGTTGCAGCACGATGGGGATGTCCGGTTTGACGAACAGGCCGACGACGACGCCGATGATCAGACCCAGTACAGCAGCCATTTACTCATCCTTCCTCGCATACGACAGATTGCTCGCTGCCGCTGCCTCCAGTGTAATCGATGCTGATTTCGATACCTGCGGGTAGATGCCCGCCTCCTTGAACGACTCGTACAGCTGCGGCTGGCGGTCCGAGCCGATCGCGTCGGCCAGATCGTTGCGGTTGCCGATCGCCTCGATCGCATACGGGCTCTGCACCGGATTGACCCCGACCATGATCGTCTGCCCCGCGGTACGGATCGAGGTCTGCACCCCGAGACGGTACCCGTTGATGGAGATCGCCTCGGCCCCGGCCTTCCACAGCAGCGAGACCATCATCTGCAGGTCGGCGTCGGTGACCAGCCGGATCTGCTGGCCGGAATTCTCGCGATGGTAGGTCCCGTCGCCGGAATCGTCGGCGGCGATGGGGTTGGCGATCGTCAGGGTGATGCCCTCCCCCGTCACCGGGACCAGGCCGTTGACCATGTTGTCCTCGGTCAGCTGGTCGCTCTGCGTGACGTCGCCGAGCTGCTTCGAGCGCTTGGCGACCTGGGACTGCAGGTCGCTGACGTCGGCCGTGAGCTGGTCGACCTGCTTGTTGAGGTCCTGCAGTTCGCTGGACCAGCTCTGCCGCACGGCCTTGCGCGGGTCGGTGTGCAGCCGCTGCACGAACAGGCATCCGGCGAATCCGACGGCCACGCAGATCACGAAGACGATCAGCCTGGTGGCCCACAGCTCCAGCGCGGAGGTCGGATGGTGGGTGAGCCGCGCATCGGTGAACAGCGGGTCCATCGGCCGGTTGGTCAGATCGTCGATCAGCCGAAGCGAGTCGTCCTCGGTCTTGCGCCGGCGCTGGTGCTGCCCGGACGCGTTCGCCGGCAGCGCGTGGTGGGATTCCAGCCCGTCCACCGACGAGGAGAAGACGGCGCGGCGGCGCACCGGCAGGTTCTCCGTCGAGGGAGGGTACGCCGCCGGCGCGGGGACGAACGGTTCGGATGGCACGCCGATCACCGGTCCTTGCTGATCAGTTCGAACCCTTGGCGGATGTAGATGTATCCGGCGAGCCAGTACAGGCCGATGCCCCAGATGCCGGCCGCCAGCGCCGCCAGATGCAGCAGGTCGGCGATCGGGTTGTTCCAGATGTCGCAGAAGATCAGCGCGGTGATGGAGATCATCAGCATGGCGGTGCCGGCCTTGCCCACGAAGTGCACGGGCAGCGGCCCGTAGTCATGCTGGGCGAGCAGCAGCACCAGCAACGCCATGAGCAGGTCGCGCAGCCCGACGATGATGAGCATCCACCACGGGATGATCCCGGCGACGCCCAGCGCCAGGATGCTGCAGAAGATCAGCAGGCGGTCGGCGATCGGGTCGAGGATCTGGCCGATCTTGCTCACCTGGTCGAACATGCGCGCCACGATGCCGTCGATGCCGTCGGACACGGCCGAGATGGCGAGCACGACCAACGCCTCGACCATCTGGTGCCGGGCCACGAGCACGGCGATGACCGGGATCGACAGGATGCGCAGCACGCTGATGAGGTTCGGCACCGTGATGTAGATGTCCTTCGGCTCCGGACTGTACTTCTTGCTGATGTTCCGCTTGATCCGCTGATTGAGCTGCTGCTTGTTGACCATACGCGAAGCCACTGCTACATTCTCGACGCTTGCAGCGCCGTGACGATGATGCCCCGCGCGCCGACTTCGTACAGCTGGTCCATCAGCTGGTTGACCTTCGCCTTGGGCACCATGACGCGCACGGCGGACCACTGCTTGTCGTGCAGCGGCGAGATCGTCGGGCTCTCGAAGCCGGGGGTCACGGCCACGGCGGCGGACACCTTCTCGACGGGGATGTCGAAGTCCATGAGCACGTAGCGCTGCGCGGTGAGCACGCCCTGCAGGCGGCGGCCGAGGATGGTCAGGCGGTCGTCGTGCTCGTCGAGGCGGGGCGAGCGGATGAGCACGGCCTCGGAGTGCAGGATCGGGTCGCCGAAGATGCGCAGGCCGGCGTTGCGCAGCGTCGTTCCGGTGGACACCACGTCGGCGATGAGGTCGGCGACGCCCAGCTGCACGGAGGACTCGACGGCGCCGTCCAGGTGGATGGTCTCCGCGTTGATGCCGTGGGCGACCAGATAGTCGTGCACGAGCTTGTCGAACGAGGTGGCGACGCGCTTGCCCTCGATGTCCTCGAGCGAGTCGATCGGCGACCCGTTGGGCGCGGCGAAGCGGAACGTGGACGCGCCGAAGCCCAGCTGCAGGTGCTCCTTGGCGTCCGTGCCGGAGTTGAGCAGCAGGTCGTGGCCGGTGATGCCGACGTCGATGGTCCCGCGTCCCACGTATACGGCGATGTCGAGCGGCCGCAGGTAGAACAGCTCCACGTCGTTGTCGGGGTCCTCGACCACGAGCTGGCGCGGGTTGGAGCGCAGACGATAGCCCGCCTCGGCGAGCATATTCCACGCGGGTTCGGAAAGCATGCCCTTGTTGGGCACGGCGATGCGTAACATGTGTGTTCCTCCCTTGACGCACCTTGGTTCATTCGCATGGCGGCACCCCGCCGCCCGCGCGCTTCGCGGCCGCGGCGGACGGGGCGCGCGGCGGGTCACAGGTGCTTGTACACGTCCTCGAGCGTGATGCCGCGGTCGATCATCATCACCTGCAGGTGGTAGAGCAGCTGGCTCATCTCCTCGGCGGTGCGGTCGGCACCCTCGTACTCGGCGGCGATCCAGGTCTCCCCGGCCTCCTCGACGATCTTCTTGCCGATGAAGTGCGTGCCCTTGGCCAGTTCGTCGACGGTCAAGGACCCCGCCGTCTTGGCGGCGGCCTTCTCACTCAGTTCGGCGAACAGTGATTCGAATGTCTTCATGATGCTTGTGGTTGCCTTCTTGTGGGAAATACGAACAATCGGTGTGCGCCGCCGCGTCAGGCGCGGAATGCGGCCGCGGCCTTGTCGCGGATGTCGTCGATGGCCTGCGCCGGGTCCTCGGCGCCGTACACCGCGGAACCGGCCACGAGCACGTCGGCGCCGGCCTCGGCCACGATGTGCGCGGTCTTCGGGCTCACGCCGCCGTCGACCTGGATCTTGGTGTCGAGACCGCGGCGGGTGATCTCGTCGCGCAGGCGGCGCACCTTGGCCATCTGGTTGTCGAGGAACTTCTGGCCGCCGAAGCCGGGCTCGACGGTCATGATCAGGATCATGTCGAACTCGTCGAGGATGTCGAAGATCGGCTCGACCGGCTCGGCCGGGCGCACCGCGAAGCAGGCCTTGACGCCCATGTCGTGCAGCTGGCGGGCCAGGCGCACCGGCGCATGGACGGCGCCCATGTGGAAGGTGACCGAGTAGGCGCCGCACTTGGCGAACTCCGGGGCCCAGCGGTCCGGGTCCTCGATCATCAGATGCACGTCGACCGGCAGGTCGGTGACCTCGCAGATGCGCTTGACGATCGGCTCGCCGAGCGTGAGGTTCGGCACGAAATGGTGGTCCATCACGTCGACGTGGACGAGGTCCGCGTTGGCGATGGCCTTGAGGTCGCGCTCAAGGTTGCAGAAATCGGCGGACAGGATGCTCGGTGCGATTTGAATTTGAGTAGTCATGGCCTTCATTCTATGAAATCAGAACGACGAGAGGCGTTTTCGACGCGCTCCCGGCGCCGGCGTTTGCCTAAAGTTGTCCGGTTGTCTATTTGTTCGCGTTGCGCTTCTTCGCCTTCGCCTGCTCCTCGGCGATCGAGGCGCGCTCGAGCTCGTCGGCAGTCACCGCGGTCAGCCGCTTGGACAGGTCGGCGGTATCCCCGCCGTACCGCCACAGGACGACGAACAGGATGGCGCCGAGGATGAAGCACAGGATGGCGGTCCACACGTTGATGCGCAGGCCGAGGATGATCGTCGAGTAGTTGATGCGGATCGACTCGATCCAGGTGCGGCCGAGGCCGTACCACATCAGGTACATGGCGAACTGCTGTCCGGCCTTGAGCGAGCTCGCCAGCCGGTGGCCGAGCCAGACGATGAGCGCCGCGCCGATCAGGTTCCAGATCATCTCGTACAGGAAGGTCGGGTGGAACAGCGTGCCGGTCGGGCACGCCTGCCCGTCGTAGCAGATCTCGGTCTTGCCGATCGCGTCGGCGTCGTTGAGCTTGAGGCCCCACGGCAGCGTGGTCGGCTTGCCGTACAGCTCCTGGTTGAACCAGTTGCCGAGACGGCCGATCGCCTGGGCGACCATCAGCGCCGGTGCGATCGAGTCGGCGAGCAGGGCGAACGGGTAGCGCCGGTGGCGGCACCAGAGGAACGCGGTGAGCGCGCCGACGGAGATGCCGCCGAAGATCGCCATGCCGCCCTCCCACACCTTGAGGATGTTGACCAGGTCGCCGGTCGGCGGGAAGTACTGGTCGGGCGTGGTGATGCAGTGGTAGAGGCGCGCGCCGACGAGCGCGCACGGCACGGTCACCAGCGTGGTGTCGAGCACCTGGTCGAAGGTGCCGCCGAGCTTGCGCCACCGCTTGGTGAGAATCCACACGGCCACGCAGATGCCGATCAGGATGCAGACCGCATACATGCGGATGGTCACCGGTCCGATCTCGAACTTCGAGAACGTCGGCGACGGGATATACGCCAGATTCATCGTGCCCCTACCTGTCACTGCTTGCTGATGCCGCCTACCACCCTACCGCATGGATGCGCCGTCGCGCGTCATTCCCGAGGACGGTTTTCCGATTTTCCGACGCGCGCCGATCGCTCACCGTGCGGTGTGGATGCCCTCCGCCAGCGCCTCGGTCTTGGCGGCGAGATCCTCCAGGCCCTGGGCCGGGTCCTTGGCGGTTCTGTTGTCGTCGTTGAGCAGCGTGTGCACGAGCGCCGAACCGACGATGACGCCGTCCGCGTACGCGCCGACCTTCGCGCCCTGCTCCGGCGTGGACACGCCGATGCCGACGCACACGTTCGTCGCGCCGGCCTTGCGGGTGCGCTCGACGAGCAGTTCGGGCGAGGCGTCGAGCTGCGCGCGTTCGCCGGTCACGCCCATGCGGGCGGCCGCGTAGACGAAGCCGCGGGAGTTGCGGGCCACGGTCTCCAGACGCTCGGTGGCCGAGTCCGGGGAGACCAGGAAGATGCGGTCGAGCCCGTGGCGGTCGGAGGCCTCGATCCATTC
>OKQJ01000315.1_pt1 | contig 14858 bp, 14 predicted proteins | sample 1614171 | NCBI WGS metagenome assembly OKQJ01 (sample SAMN04436911, study PRJEB24849) | human gut metagenome | biome: human gut; feature: NICU; material: stool | host: Homo sapiens | place: USA: Saint Louis, MO | collected 2012-05-30 | reverse complement strand
CTTCGAATTTCTTCGCGTCTGCACATTCTACCCAGCGGGCAGTGGCAACGTTGACTGACTCATACACTGCTTCAACGTTGTATTCGCTCTTCAGGCGCGCTACCCCCACATCAAACTGCAGCACACCAACTGCACCAACGATCAGATCGTTGTTGGAGATTGGACGGAACACCTGCACCGCGCCCTCTTCGGAAAGCTGTACCAGCCCTTTGAGCAGCTGTTTTTGCTTCAGCGGATCTTTCAGGCGGATACGACGGAACAGTTCTGGTGCGAAGTTCGGAATACCGGTGAACTTCATCATCTCACCCTGGGTAAAGGTGTCGCCGATCTGAATGGTGCCGTGGTTGTGCAGGCCGAGGATATCGCCCGGATACGCTTCTTCAACGTGCGAACGGTCACCCGCCATAAAGGTCAGCGCGTCGGAGATCACCACATCTTTCGCAGTGCGCACCTGGCGCAGTTTCATGCCTTTTTCATATTTACCGGACACCACACGCATAAACGCCACGCGGTCGCGGTGTTTCGGGTCCATGTTGGCCTGAATTTTAAATACGAAGCCGGTAAATTTATCTTCGCTCGCTTCTACGGTACGGGTATCGGTCTGACGCGGCATCGGCGCAGGCGCCCACTCCACCAGGCCATCCAGCATATGATCAACGCCGAAGTTACCCAGCGCAGTACCGAAGAATACCGGAGTGATTTCGCCCGCAAGGAACAGCTCTTTGTCGAACTCGTTAGACGCGCCTTTAACCAGTTCCAGTTCGTCACGCAGCTGCTGTGCCAGATCTTCACCAACCGCAGCATCGAGATCCGGGTTATTCAGCCCTTTAACAATGCGGACTTCCTGAATGGTGTGGCCTTTACCGCTCTGATAGAGATAGGTTTCATCTTTATAAAGGTGGTAAACGCCTTTAAACAGCTTGCCGCAGCCAATTGGCCAGGTGATCGGTGCGCAGCCAGTTTTCAGCTCGTTCTCAACTTCATCGAGCAATTCCATCGGGTCGCGGATATCACGGTCAAGTTTGTTCATAAAGGTGAGGATCGGCGTGTCGCGCAGACGGGTAACTTCCATCAGCTTACGGGTACGATCTTCAACACCTTTTGCGGCGTCGATAACCATCAGGCAGCAGTCCACCGCCGTCAGGGTACGATAGGTATCTTCCGAGAAGTCTTCGTGCCCCGGGGTGTCGAGCAGGTTAACCAGGCAATCGTGATACGGAAACTGCATCACAGACGTAGTAATGGAGATCCCACGCTGCTTTTCCATCTCCATCCAGTCCGACTTAGCGTGCTGGTTGGAACCACGGCCTTTTACTGTACCGGCGGTCTGAATGGCCTGTCCGAACAGCAGCACCTTCTCGGTGATGGTAGTCTTACCGGCGTCCGGGTGAGAAATAATGGCAAAAGTGCGGCGCTTCGCCACCTCTTGCAAATAAGGAGACAACGTCATAATTCTTTCTTCTTGAGTAAGCGGCATCGCGCCGCGCTTGTTGAAAACGAAAAATTGCGGCTATTTTACCCATCAACGGGGGGGAGGCAATCAGTGTTTACACAGGAGCTGCTCCAGTTCGTGCAACGAAGAAACGGTCCAGGTGGGCGCGATGCCTTCTGGTTGCTCGCGATGGTGTGCATTCAGCCAGCAGGTCGCAAGCCCGGCGTTGATGCCACCGAGAATATCGGACTCGGCAGTGTCGCCAACCATCAGCACGCGTGAACGGTCAGGATTGCCCGCCTGTTCCAGCGCATAATCGAAAATTTTCTTATTCGGTTTGGCAACGCCAACTTCTTCGGAAATCACCAGCAAATCGAAGTAATCACGCAGGCCCGTGCGTTCCAGACGCACCTGTTGCAAGGCACTAAAGCCGTTGGTGATGATGCCGATTTTGGCGTTGCCACGAATGGCGTTAAGCAGAGAAACCGCGCCCGGCAGCGGCGTGCAGATTTCCGCCATCGCATTAATAAAGGCTTCGTTGAGTTTACCTGGCTCGACGTTCAGCCGTTCGGCCCAGCTCTCAAACCGCCCGTGCTGAAGCTGTAATGAAGTGATCGCGCCGTTTTGATAATCCACCCACAGTGGCTTGTTAACGGCCTGATAGTCCTGAAAATCTTCAGCGGTAAAGGTGACGCTGTAATCAAGAAACATCCGCTGCAGGCCGGTGAATGAGTCAAAGGTAAACAGCGTTTCATCGGCATCAAAGAAAATCCAGTCCCACTTCATTATTCCACCTTGTCTTACATACTGATTGGCAACGCCATGATGATGGCGTCTTCGCGACCGTCCGTGGTGGGGTAGTAATTGCGGCGAATCGTCGCCTCGTTAAAGCCTAAACTTTCGTACAGGGCAATGGCGGCAGCGTTTGAAGCACGGACTTCCAGCCAGAGCGTCGCCACGCCGCGTTTTTCCAGTTCGTCGATCAGATGTTCCAGCAGCGCCCTTCCCAATCCCTGACGCTGATAGTCAGGATCGACCGCAATATTGAACAATGTAGCTTCATCCAGCACCACTTGCGTAATCGCAAACGCCGCCATTTTGCCGTTTTGCGTTAACTGAAAGTTGAGATAACGCTCGCCCTGGTTGCTGGCAAAGTTTTTTTCACTCCACGGAAAGGCGTGGGCGCGTTGTTCAATGTGGTAAGCCGCTGGTAAATCAGTCGTTTCGAGGGAAGAAATCGTGTTCATATGTGCAAATTTGTTGCCATAACGCGGCGCGTGCCGTTGGGTTTGCCCGTAATTCGGTGAGCGCCGGTGATGCCACCTGAGCGCCTTCCAGTGATAGCGGTTCGTCAGTACCCAACCGCCAGCTGTTGCAGCGACTGCCTTGCGGCAGCATCGCGATTTTTTCTGGCGTCAGTTGCAGCACTTGATCGGGGCTGACGGTTAATGCACGCAGAACATCGCTCACTAAAGGATCAGTCAGGGCGGGAAGATCGTTTGCCACCATCACCAGACGGACGTGTGCCGGGATCGCAATGGCAATCTCCCCCTGCAACGCGCCAGGGCGACGCAGCGACCACTGGGTAATGCCCAGTTGCTGTAACTGCCAGTCTCGTCGGGATGTCATAGCGAATCGCTCCTGTTGTCAGGGGCGCAAATATAGCAAATTCGTCGATACCGCGCCAACATATGGCTATAATCGCCGCCAGTATCAATTGAGGAGCATTCCATGTCTGCATTTACCCCGGCAAGTGAAGTCTTGCTGCGTCACAGTGATGATTTCGAACAAAGCCGTATTCTGTTTGCCGGAGACTTACAGGATGACCTGCCCGCGCGTTTAGATACCGCGGCCAGCCGTGCTCATACCCAGCAATTCCACCACTGGCAGGTGTTAAGCCGTCAGATGGGGGATAACGCCCGTTTTAGTCTGGTCGCTACGGCGGATGACGTCGCAGATTGCGATACTTTGATTTACTACTGGCCGAAGAACAAACCGGAAGCCCAGTTCCAGTTGATGAATTTACTTTCTCTGCTGCCGGTGGGGACGGATATTTTTGTTGTTGGCGAGAACCGCAGCGGCGTGCGCAGCGCCGAGCAGATGCTGGCTGATTATGCGCCGTTGAATAAAGTCGACAGCGCCCGTCGCTGTGGCCTCTATTTTGGTCGTCTGGAAAAACAGCCGGTATTTGATGCCGATAAATTCTGGGGCGAATACAGCGTCGATGGCCTGACGGTCAAAACGCTGCCTGGCGTGTTTAGCCGCGACGGTCTGGATGTCGGTAGCCAGTTGCTGCTCTCGACGTTAACCCCGCACACGAAAGGTAAAGTGCTGGATGTCGGCTGTGGCGCGGGCGTGCTTTCGGTTGCCTTTTCGCGCCATTCGCCGAAAATTCGTCTCACTCTGTGCGATGTCTCTGCGCCAGCGGTAGAAGCCAGCCGCGCAACACTTGCGGCCAACGGTGTTGAAGGTGAAGTCTTTGCCAGCAACGTCTTTTCCGAGGTGAAAGGTCGTTTTGATATGATCATCTCCAACCCGCCGTTCCACGATGGGATGCAAACCAGCCTGGATGCGGCGCAAACGCTGATTCGCGGCGCGGTGCGTCATCTTAATAGCGGCGGCGAGCTGCGAATTGTAGCGAACGCCTTCCTGCCTTACCCGGACGTGCTGGATGAGACATTTGGCTTCCATGAAGTGATTGCGCAAACCGGGCGCTTCAAGGTGTATCGCGCCATTATGACCCGCCAGGCGAAGAAAGGTTAATTATCTCGCCGAATACCGTGTCGGATGCGGCGTACACGTCTTATCTGACCGACAAAACCTGTACGTTAGCCCTTCGTAGGCCAGATAAGACGCGCCAGCGTCGCATCTGGCATCTGCACCCCAATACCGTGTCGGATGCGGCGTGAACGCCTTATCCGACTTACAAAACCTGCACGTTAGTCTCCTGATGGACATTTTTCCAGCAATTACACCTCTGTCGATAATTAACTATTGACGAAAAGCTGAAAACCACTAGAATGCGCCTCCGTGGTAGCAATTCTTTTTAAGAATTGATGGTATGCGAAGGTGGCGGAATTGGTAGACGCGCTAGCTTCAGGTGTTAGTGTCCTTACGGACGTGGGGGTTCAAGTCCCCCCCCTCGCACCAATTATCTTTACTTCCTTTCTTGTTTCTTCCCTGTTTTGTCATCCCTGATTCAAATTCATTATCATCAGCATGATGCCAGCAATAAGCGCCAGGCACGATGGTAGCAAAATGTAATGCCGCAACTGTTTGTGATACAGCATCACCGGCGTCAATACTAATCCCATCAGAATGACAATCCGCCACTGATCCGGCGATAAATCCGCATACATCAGCCCTGCAATCAGCAATCCCGGCAGCAACACTCCCCAGCCACTGCCCAGCGTACGTTGCAACATGGTTTCATCTCTTTCATTGATAATGATAACCAATATCATATGATAATTCTTATCATTTGCAAGCCAGAGAAATCCCTTGCTATCGGGTAAACCTATCGCTAGGATTAGCAATCATTATCATTTAGATTACTATCCCGATTATGGCCTATCGTTCCGCACCGCTCTATGAAGATGTCATCTGGCGAACACATCTCCAGCCGCAGGATGCTGGGCTTGCACAAGCCGTACGGGCGATGATCGCCAAACATCGTGAACATTTGCTCGAGTTTATCCGCCTGGATGAACCCGCTCCGCTTAACGCCATGACGCTGGCGCAATGGTCATCACCGAATGCGCTAAGTTCTCTACTGGCGGTCTATTCCGATCATATCTATCGCAACCAACCAACGATGATCCGCGAGAACAAACCGCTGATCTCACTATGGGCACAATGGTATATCGGCCTGATGGTGCCACCATTAATGCTGGCGCTACTGACGCAGGAAAAAGCATTAGATGTGTCGCCGGAACATTTCCATGCTGAGTTTCACGAAACCGGACGCGTCGCCTGTTTCTGGGTCGATGTGTGTGAAGATAAAAACGCAACACCACATTCGCCGCAGCAGCGAATGGAAACGTTAATCAGCCAGGCGCTGGTTCCGGTTGTGCAAGCACTAGAAGCGACCGGAGAGATCAACGGCAAACTTATCTGGAGTAATACCGGTTATTTGATCAACTGGTATCTCACTGAGATGAAGCAACTGCTCGGCGAGGCGACTGTTGAATCGCTGCGCCATGCCCTCTTTTTTGAGAAAACGCTCACGAACGGTGAAGATAATCCACTCTGGCGTACCGTGGTACTGCGCGACGGCCTGCTGGTGCGCCGCACTTGCTGCCAGCGTTATCGCTTACCGGATGTGCAGCAATGTGGCGATTGTACGCTGAAATGAAAGCACTGCCGGGGAAGTAAACCCGGCATCATGCGGATTAATAGGGATGCAACACATTACTTGTTTCGCAATGCCGCATACATAACAGAATATCTGCGGCCTCCAACAACCCTGCGTCAGAACTGACGCCCAGTTTCGACATCACATTAAATTTATGTGCACGGATCGTTTTGATATTGCGTTTAAGCTGCTCGGCAATTTGTGTCATTGAGTAGCCACGCGACATAAAGCGCAATATTTCTCTCTCCGTCGGGCTTAACGTCCGGCTTTGGTTAATGTACCACTGATTGTTCAGTCGGTCGGTCGCCTGACGTACACCATTTAATGACAAAAAGAGTTCCTGATGAAAAATCTCCAGCGTTGACGCTTTACTTAATACACCGTCCAGCGGTGATGGCGACAATGAACCAATCAGCCGAGCTTCAATATCATCATCCGCAATAACTAAACGCCGGGTACGCGGAAACTTAATCGCCAGTTCAGTCAGGCAAGATAATCCCTCTCTGCGCTCACTTCTCATGGCAGAAATCCGCGACATGGCATCCTGAAATGACTCCTGACTGGTATAGGTATGGAGCTTATAAGGGTTGCCCGCAAACTTTCTGAATAAACTCTCAATACCGATACTACTCATGACGCATTTTTCTATGAGTGCGACATTTCTCTTTTTAATTCGGCTGTGTTCCATTCTGCGGCATCTCCATAAACAGAAGGCAAGTTAAGTTCTCTTGCACCCTGCGCGCTATTTATCCATGCATACATTTCAGCGTTGCTGTGAATTGCCAGTCGACGCATCGCACTGTTTTTTTGGGCGCTGATAGTTTTATTACTTTTCTTAAGCAATGAAGCTATCTGGTTGATGCCCCATCCTTTACCTAATAGCCGCAGTACCTTGCGCTCTGAAAGAGTGAGAATGACGGAGCGATAGCTAAAATCATGAGTTTCAGTCATTGCCGGGGAGGTCAGCATGGCGCTGATACGCTCTGCGTGCGTATTGCCGGAACGTACGGTCTTGACCAGATTCTCAATGGGTTCAACATCAGACAATAACGTCGCCGTAGGGCACATGAGCAGTTCTACTGCCTGGGAATACCAGGAGCGTGACACCATGAAAACCCAGTGAATTTCCCGATATTGTGAGATTAAAGAATAATAATGTTCACAAACAGAACGTGGATCTTCACTTTCACCGGCTAAATCAGCAATGACTAATCCGGAACGACGTAATTGTAATAAGGTAAGGTCCTCCGCAGAGGCGCTGGATATTATTTCATATTCAGGGAAGTGAGTCCTCATGACCTCTTTTAACCCTGCTTGCATAACAGGTATTTTACTGATAACAATTCCATTTTTGCAGCATCCTGGCAACATATTTCCTCCACATCCACTGTCTAAAAATTATGATGGTTTATTCAGGATATTCATTCCTTAAATGTTTCCAGCAAATTAATAGATTAAGCGAATAAATTATCCTTAGCATTCACTTTCATATCAGCATACTCCTGCTGCACAACAACTCCACTGCATGTGTCAGAAGGTTAGCATCAAATGATAACCTGGTGAAATAGCCTGGAGACATTTAAAATATCTACATTAAGTTGTTAGGAATACTTAATGAAAAACAGAAATCACATTCATTTAATTTATAATTAAATGATATCCCTTCCCGCAGAATGAAAAATCACACAACCAATATTTATTCAATGAAATCTGATGGTTTTAACTTGTTAACATTAAAAAACGTGCCCGGTTATCTATTATCCTGATTCGTAAAGGCTAAACAATAAATTCATTATGATGATAATATTCATGTGATAGTTTGTTTGCGGCGAGAGATAATTCGCTTTTTATCACCAAGCGTCTCCCGATAACCAGGATTAATCAGCGCAATTTTGATCTTAACCTACCGCAAAACAACCGTGCTTCATGATACAAATGGATTCTCATTATCTGAACAATACGCATCACGTCTATGACAAAGGGCGAGTTATGCAAACTGAGCAACAGCGAGCCGTAACGCGGCTTTGTATCCAGTGTGGATTATTTCTTTTGCAACATGGTGCGGAAAGCGCGTTGGTTGATGAGCTTTCCTCACGACTGGGTCGGGCGCTGGGAATGGACAGCGTCGAAAGTTCTATCTCTTCGAACGCCATAGTGCTGACAACTATTAAAGATGGGCAATGCCTGACATCGACACGTAAAAATCGCGATCGCGGCATTAATATGCATGTGGTGACTGAAGTCCAGCACATTGTGATTCTTGCGGAGCATCATCTGCTGGATTACAAAGGCGTAGAGAAACGATTTAGCCAAATTCAGCCATTACGTTACCCAAGATGGCTGGTAGCCTTAATGGTTGGCCTTTCTTGCGCCTGTTTCTGTAAACTCAATAACGGTGGCTGGGATGGTGCCGTCATCACCTTCTTTGCCAGTACGACCGCGATGTATATCCGCCAGCTGCTGGCACAACGTCATCTTCATCCACAGATCAACTTTTGCCTTACCGCTTTCGCCGCCACCACCATTTCCGGATTGCTTTTGCAACTCCCCACTTTCAGCAATACCCCCACCATTGCGATGGCCGCCAGCGTTCTGCTGCTGGTGCCGGGCTTTCCGTTGATTAATGCCGTCGCCGATATGTTTAAAGGCCACATCAATACCGGACTGGCACGCTGGGCGATCGCCAGTCTGCTGACACTGGCTACCTGCGTCGGCGTGGTGATGGCACTGACGATTTGGGGGCTACGCGGATGGGTGTGATCGAATTTCTGTTTGCATTGGCGCAGGATATGATCCTCGCCGCCATTCCTGCGGTCGGCTTTGCGATGGTGTTCAACGTTCCCGTGCGGGCGTTACGCTGGTGTGCGCTGCTTGGCTCGATAGGTCATGGTTCCCGAATGATCTTGATGACCAGCGGGTTGAATATTGAGTGGTCAACCTTTATGGCTTCTATGCTGGTCGGCACCATTGGTATTCAATGGTCGCGCTGGTATCTGGCACATCCGAAAGTGTTTACCGTGGCGGCTGTTATCCCTATGTTTCCGGGCATATCGGCTTATACCGCAATGATTTCGGCGGTAAAAATCAGCCAGCTAGGTTACAGCGAACCGTTGATGATTACCCTGTTAACCAACTTTCTTACAGCTTCATCGATTGTTGGTGCGTTATCTATCGGTCTTTCCATTCCTGGATTATGGTTGTACCGCAAGCGCCCTCGCGTATAAAATTGCCTCGCTTAAAGCACGCGGATGAGAGACAGCCTCCTCTCCTCCGTGTGTTACTATAAAAGTTATCTCCCTTCTCGTTCATCGTTCCATATTTGAGAAACAGTATGTCTTCCAGAGTTTTGACCCCGGACGTCGTTGGTATTGACGCCCTGGTACACGATCACCAAACCGTTCTGGCAAAAGCTGAAGGCGGTGTGGTTGCCGTATTTGCTAACAATGCCCCGGCGTTTTATGCCGTCACGCCTGCACGCCTGGCTGAACTGCTGGCGCTGGAAGAAAAGCTGGCGCGTCCGGGAAGCGATGTCGCTCTGGACGATCAACTCTATCAGGAACCGCAAGCCGCTCCCGTTGCTGTACCCATGGGGAAATTCGCCATGTATCCGGACTGGCAACCCGATGCCGATTTTATCCGCCTGGCGGCGCTATGGGGCGTGGCGCTAAGAGAGCCGGTGACCACCGAAGAACTGGCCTCATTCATTGCCTACTGGCAGGCGGAAGGTAAAGTCTTTCACCATGTGCAGTGGCAACAAAAACTGGCGCGCAGCCTGCAAATCGGTCGTGCCAGCAACGGCGGACTGCCGAAACGAGATGTGAATACGGTCAGTGAACCTGACAGCCAAATTCCACCAGGATTCAGAGGGTAACGATGAAAAACGTTGGCGACCTGATGCAACGCCTGCAAAAAATGATGCCTGCCCATATCAAACCTGCATTCAAAACGGGTGAAGAGCTACTGGCCTGGCAGAAAGAACAAGGGGCGATCCGCTCCGCCGCTCTCGAACGTGAAAATCGGGCGATGAAAATGCAGCGCACCTTTAACCGCTCCGGTATTCGTCCACTGCATCAGAACTGCTCCTTTGAGAACTATCGCGTTGAGTGTGAAGGGCAGATGAATGCGTTAAGCAAAGCGCGCCAGTATGTCGAAGAGTTTGACGGCAACATCGCCAGTTTCATCTTTTCTGGTAAGCCAGGAACCGGCAAAAACCATCTGGCGGCGGCAATCTGCAACGAGCTGCTGCTACGCGGTAAATCCGTATTGATCATCACCGTGGCCGATATTATGTCGGCGATGAAAGATACCTTCAGGAATAGCGGAACCAGCGAAGAACAACTGCTTAACGATCTGAGCAACGTTGATCTGCTGGTGATCGATGAGATCGGCGTGCAGACCGAATCGAAATACGAAAAAGTGATCATCAACCAGATCGTCGATCGCCGCTCTTCTTCCAAACGCCCAACCGGGATGCTGACCAACAGTAATATGGAAGAGATGACCAAGTTGCTGGGCGAACGCGTGATGGACCGTATGCGCCTGGGTAACAGTTTGTGGGTGATCTTCAACTGGGATAGCTACCGTAGCCGTGTAACAGGTAAAGAGTATTAATCCCCGTTTCTGGCGGTATACTGCGACACAATTCCACCTTGAGTAATGATGATGAAAACTGTTAAACATCTTCTGTGCTGTGCCATTGCCGCCAGCGCATTAATTTCCACCGGGGTGCATGCTGCGTCCTGGAAAGATGCGCTCTCCAGCGCCGCCAGCGAACTTGGCAACCAAAACAGCACGACACAGGAAGGCGGTTGGTCGCTCGCGTCATTAACTAACTTGCTTAGCAGCGGAAACCAGGCCTTAAGCGCAGATAACATGAACAATGCCGCAGGCATTCTGCAATACTGCGCGAAGCAAAAGCTGGCGTCGGTAACCGATGCCGAAAACATCAAGAACCAGGTGCTGGAAAAGCTGGGCCTGAACAGTGAAGAGCAAAAAGAAGACACCAACTATCTGGACGGTATTCAGGGTTTGCTGAAAACCAAAGATGGTCAGCAACTCAATCTGGATAACATCGGAACGACTCCGCTGGCAGAAAAGGTGAAAACCAAAGCCTGCGATCTGGTGTTAAAGCAGGGGCTGAACTTCATTTCCTGAACCGCGAAACGCCGCGTTTTAGCTGTTACCCGGCTGACGCGGCTCTCTCCTGCCCTTTTCCCTGCTCCTGGACGGTTTTCCCCCTGTTACACGGGAAGCGACCGCGATCAAAAAAGTCTGTTTATAAACTAATTCCTAACAACATCGCATTTTTTTGACACTAGAATTGCAGCAATATGGCGACGCCATTACATTGTGCTTCTCAAAAAGCTTAAACGTTGGCTAAACGGCCCGGTTTAGTGAGGATCGCCCGTTGTCAGAACTACTCTCTTTCGCCCTTTTTCTCGCCTCTGTGCTGATTTACGCATGGAAAGCGGGACGTAACACCTGGTGGTTTGCAGCCACGTTAACGGTGCTGGGGCTATTTGTCGTTTTAAATATCACCCTGTTTGCCAGCGACTATTTTACTGGCGATGGTATTAACGACGCGGTTCTCTATACCTTAACCAACAGCCTGACCGGTGCTGGCGTCAGCAAATACATCCTGCCGGGTATCGGCATTGTGCTGGGGCTGACGGCGGTGTTCGGTGCGCTGGGCTGGATCCTGCGCCGTCGTCGTCATCATCCGCACCATTTTGGTTATAGCCTGCTGGCGCTCTTACTGGCGCTGGGTTCGGTGGACGCCAGCCCGGCATTTCGTCAGATAACGGAACTGGTGAAATCCCAGTCACGCGATGGCGACCCGGACTTTGCGGCTTATTATAAAGAGCCGTCGAAAACTATCCCAGACCCGAAACTCAACCTGGTTTATATCTACGGCGAAAGTCTCGAGCGGACCTATTTTGATAACGAAGCTTTCCCGGATCTCACGCCTGAACTGGGCGCGTTGAAAAATGAAGGCCTGGATTTCAGCCACACGCAGCAGCTGCCAGGAACGGATTACACGATTGCGGGCATGGTGGCTTCTCAGTGCGGCATACCGCTGTTTGCCCCCTTTGAAGGCAACGCCTCCGCTTCTGTTTCCAGCTTCTTCCCGCAGAACATCTGTCTGGGCGATATCCTGAAAAACTCGGGTTATCAGAACTATTTCGTGCAGGGCGCAAATCTGCGTTTTGCCGGTAAAGATGTGTTCCTGAAGTCGCATGGCTTCGACCACTTATACGGCTCAGAAGAGCTGAAAAGCGTGGTAGCCGACCCGCACTATCGCAACGACTGGGGATTCTACGACGATACCGTTCTCGATGAAGCGTGGAAAAAGTTTGAAGAGCTTTCCCGCTCAGGTCAGCGATTCTCACTGTTTACCCTGACAGTCGATACCCATCACCCGGATGGTTTTATCTCTCGTACCTGTAACCGCAAAAAATATGATTTTGACGGTAAACCGAATCAGTCATTCAGCGCGGTAAGTTGCAGCCAGGAGAATATCGCGACGTTTATCAACAAAATCAAAGCGTCACCGTGGTTTAAAGATACCGTCATCGTCGTCTCTTCTGACCATTTAGCGATGAACAACACGGCGTGGAAATACCTCAATAAGCAGGATCGCAATAACCTGTTTTTTGTCATTCGTGGCGACAAGCCGCAGCAAGAGACGCTGGCAGTGAAGCGTAACACGATGGATAACGGCGCGACGGTGCTGGACATTCTCGGTGGCGATAACTATCTCGGACTTGGTCGTAGCAGTTTATCCGGGCAGTCGATGTCGGAAATCTTCCTCAATATCAAAGAGAAAACATTGGCGTGGAAGCCAGATATCATCCGCCTGTGGAAATTCCCTAAAGAGATGAAAGAGTTCACCATCGACCAGCAGAAAAACATGATTGCCTTCTCGGGTAGCCATTTCCGTTTGCCGCTGCTGTTGCGGGTTTCAGACAAACGCGTGGAACCGCTGCCGGAAAGCGAATACTCAGCACCGCTGCGTTTCCAGCTGGCCGATTTCGCTCCACGCGACAATTTCGTCTGGGTTGACCGTTGCTACAAGATGGCACAACTCTGGGCTCCGGAACTGGCACTTTCCACCGACTGGTGTGTCTCGCAGGGGCAGCTTGGCGGTCAGCAAATTGTTCAGCATGTTGACAAAACAACATGGAAGAGCAAGACGGCATTTAAAGATACGGTCATCGACATGGCGCGTTACAAAGGCAATGTCGATATGCTGAAGATTGTTGATAACGATATTCGCTACAAAGCCGACAGTTTCATCTTTAACGTCGCCGGTGCGCCAGAAGAGGTGAAACAGTTTAGCGGGATTTCCCGTCCGGAGTCGTGGGGCCGCTGGTCCAACGCGCAGCTGGGCGATGAAGTAAAAATCGAGTACAAGCATCCGCTGCCAAAGAAATTTGACCTGGTGATTACCGCCAAAGCATACGGCAATAACGCCAGCCGTCCTATTCCGGTACGCGTAGGCAATGAAGAACAAACCCTTGTGCTGGGCAATGAAGTGACCACCACCACGCTGCATTTCGATAACCCAACCGATGCCGACACACTGGTAATTGTGCCGCCGGAACCTGTCTCAACCAACGAAGGGAATATCCTCGGACACTCGCCGCGTAAGCTCGGGATCGGCATGGTGGAAATTAAAGTGGTAGAACGTGAAGGGTAATTCCTGACTGATGTGTAGGTCGCATAGGGTGCGACCTACACACCTTCTCCGGCTTACAACACATTATTAAGAAACAAAAAAAACAGCGCCCAACACTTCCCCGGACGCTGCATGGCAACTTTAATAATCTCGCCTTATCAGAAAGTAATTACGCCTTTAATTAACTCACGATTGTTAATCACATCGCGCTCGTAGGTTTCTGCCAGCGTGGCGAACGGATAGCGATGGGTTAACATCATGTCAGCAGTGATTTTTCCTTCCGCCATCAGTCGACCGACTTTAGCAAAATCTTCCGGCGTGGCGTTACGGCTACCCATCATCGTCGTTTCTTTTTTATGGAATTCCGGATCGGAGAACTGCAACTCACCTTTAAACAGGCCGACAAATACCACCGTGCCGCCGTGACGAATCAGATTCACGGTGTTATTCATCGCATGTTGATTACCTGTCGCGTCGATCACTTTCTGCGCCAGCGAACCACCAAACTGCGCCCGCAGCTGCGCGTCAAAATCTTCGGCTGACGGGTCCAGCACGGGCAACTCCAGACGCGTTGCCACATGTTCACGGCGCGCCGGACTGGTATCCGCCACCACCACCTGTGCGCCATCGGCTTTAGCGATTGCCGCCGCGCCCAGACCGATTGGCCCCGCCCCGACCACCAGCACCTGCTCGCCGGGAGCAATGGCTGCGCGACGCACCGCATGAGCGCTAATAGCGAAAGGTTCAATCAATGCGGCCGCCTGCGGGTCAATACCGTCTGCGGGCAAAATGTTCGCCACCGGCACGCTCAAATACTCACTAAAACCGCCATCCTGATGCACGCCAATGACTGAAATTTTTTCACAGCAATTGGTACGCCCGCTTTTACACGCCGGGCATTGCTGACAGGCAACATAAGGGATCACAGCAACTTGCTGACCATTTTTAAGATCAGCAATATTTTTACCCAGCCCAACAATCTCCCCACATATTTCATGGCCTAAAACCCGTGGATAACTAAAAAATGGTTGATTTCCACCCCAGGCATGAATATCGGTACCGCAAATCCCGACAGACTTAATTTTTATTAATGCTTCATTGTCACCCGGAATAGGTATCTCGCGTTGTTTCCAGACTAATTCTTTCGGCTGCTGGCAAATTAAAACATTCATCATAGACATGATTCGGCTCTCCATTTTTTGTTGCCTTAGATATCAATGAAAATGAAAAATGGCAGCGGAACGGAAAATCTGTTTTGTGAAAACACACGCATAAAAATGTTTTAAATCGGGTTTTAATGGACTCACAAGGAGGAAAATATGAGTCGTTCACAAAATTTACGCCACAATGTGATTAACCAGGTCATTGATGATATGGCGCGGGGTCATATCCCT
>OKQJ01000306.1_pt1 | contig 15224 bp, 14 predicted proteins | sample 1614171 | NCBI WGS metagenome assembly OKQJ01 (sample SAMN04436911, study PRJEB24849) | human gut metagenome | biome: human gut; feature: NICU; material: stool | host: Homo sapiens | place: USA: Saint Louis, MO | collected 2012-05-30 | reverse complement strand
GCACCGTATATCCTGCGATATCGTGCCGATGGTAACACGGCCGGCCAGCAGATCGGCCGGCCAGCCGCAAACCCTCACGGCTTCGCCATCGTTGCGCCGTCCGACGGGCGGCGGCTGATATCTCGTGCTATGTATGTATGCACTGATTCTGGCTCCCCTCCTTGAGGGGAGCTGGCCGCGCAGCGGCCTGAGGAGAGGATTTCCGAGAACGCCAGAACCAAGCCGATCCACGCACGCTCCCCTCAGTCGGCTATGCCGACGGCTCCCCTCAGAGAGGGGAGCCGGAATCACTACACGAATTCATGGGACGGGCCATTAACGCACCAGGCGCTCGATGGCGGGGACGAGCGCGCGCAGCGCCTTGCCGCGGTGCGAGATCGCGTTCTTCTCCGCCGGGGTCATCTCGGCGCTGGTCAGCGGCTCGGCGAGCCCCTGCGCTCGTGCCGGCTGATCGTCGGGCACGAACAGCGGGTCGTAGCCGAATCCGTGCTCGCCGCGGGCAGCGCGGATGATGACGCCAGGCATCTCGCCGATCTCCACGGTTTCCGACGCCACCTGGTGCACGCCGGCATCCGCGTCGCGTTCGGCCTGCGGCACGACGAGCGCGGCGGCGCAGCGGAAGCGCGCGGTGCGCCTGGCATCGGGAATGTCCTCGATCTGCGCGAGCAGCAGCGCGTTGTTCGCCGCATCGTCGCCGTGGCGCCCCGCCCAGCGTGCGGACAGGATGCCGGGCGCGTTGCCCATCACGTCGACGATCAGGCCGGAGTCGTCGGCCACCGCCGGGCATCCGGTGCGCGCGGCGACGTCACGGGCCTTGAGCAGCGCGTTCTCCTGGAAGGTGACGCCCGTTTCGACCGGGTCGGGCAGGTTCAGGCTGCCGGCCGAGACGAGCTCGATACGTCCGGCGTCCGAGCCGAGGCCTTCGGCGAGAATGCGGCGGATTTCCACAAGCTTGCCTTCGTTATGAGTTGCGACGACGATTTGCATGGGGTTCTCCTCTTCTGACTCCCCTCAGCCGCTTTCAGCGGCAGCTCCCCTCAGAGAGGGGAGCCTGAGTAATGCCTCAATCCAGTGCCAACGCGGCGCGCTGGGCGGCCTGCAGTTCCTTGTTGCCCTTTTCGGCGAGATCGAGCAGCGTGTTGAGCTCGTCGCGGCTGAACGGACGGTGCTCGGCGGTGCCCTGAATCTCGATGAAGGCGCCGGCGCCGGTCATCGCCACGTTCATGTCGGTCATGGCCTGGCTGTCCTCGATGTACGGCAGGTCGAGCATCGGCGTGCCGTTGATCACGCCGACGGACACGGCCGACACGCAATCCTTGAGCACGCGGTCGGCGGAGCGGATGTGGCGGTGCTGCTCCGCCCAGCGCAGCGCGTCGACCAGCGCCACGTACGCGCCGGTGACCGACGCGGTGCGCGTGCCGCCATCGGCCTGCAGCACGTCGCAGTCGAGCTGGACCTGATTCTCGCCGAGCGCCTTCATGTCGACCGCGCCGCGCAGGCAGCGGCCGATCAGACGGCTGATCTCCTGCGTGCGCCCGCCGACCTTGCCGCGCACCGATTCGCGGTCGGTGCGCTCGGAGGTGGCGCGCGGCAGCATCGCGTATTCGGCGGTCACCCAGCCGAGTCCGGAGTCCTTGCGCCAACGCGGCACGCCGGCGGTGAAGGTCGCGGTGCACATCACACGCGTGTTGCCGCATTCGATCAGCACCGACCCTTCGGGAGCGTCGGTGAAGTGGCGGGTGATGCGCACCGGGCGCAGCTCGTCCACGGCGCGGCCGTCGGCACGGATCACGGTATTCTTTCCAAGCATGTCTTTGATTTGGGCCATGCTGCCAACCTATCACTAGGCGGCGAAGCAGGCGGGCGGGGGCGGCCGTCGCTCGGCGGGCGGACGGCGGACGGCCGCAGGCGCCTATCCCAGCAGCGGCCTGGACGGCTCGATCTTGTCGACGATGAACAGGACGAGCGCCACGAACGCGAACCCCACGGCGAGCTCGAGCACATTGGTGCCGAACCGAGCCCATCCGATCGCGTTCGGGTCGATGAACGCGTACGGATACGGGTTGCCGCCGGCGGCCGGGCCGGAATGCGGCCAGATCGCGGCGCGGATCATCACGAACGCCAGCCAGACCGGTAGATAGATCAGCCAGCTCGCGCAGTAGTGCCAGCGGAACCTGCGGTGCGGGTCGAACAGCAGGAAATCGACCACGGCCATGATCGGCGCGATCCTGTGCAGCATCGTATTGGTCATGATGCCCAGCACCTGCGGCACGTAGTTCGGATCGTCCGGAGGCATGAGCAGCAGCGCCACGAGCGCGGTGATCACCGCGTACATCGTCAGGCACCCCTTGAGCCAGGCCGGCGGCTGGATGCCCTTCAGCAGGCTCGCCGCGCCGGCCCACAGCATCACGAAGCCGAGCGCGAAACCGGTCTGGAACGTGAAATACACCCACAGCTCGGGCCGGTGCCACGCCTCATACGTGCCGACGAAGCACAGCGCGGCGATCGCAAGCCGCCACAATCCCGCAACGAATCTCATGCCTCACAGCATAGCCTGTGGAAGCCGCACCGGGATGACGGGGGCTTGGCCCTACAATGGCATAGGCGTACCGTTTTCAGGGAGGAATCAATGGATTATTCACCGGCCCTTATGACCGACATGTACGAATACACGATGCTCGACGCGGCGCTCAAGGACGGCACCGCGAACCGCAAGTGCGTGTTCGAAATCTTCACCCGGCATCTGCCCGAGGGCCGCCGCTACGGCGTCGTGGCCGGCACGGGGCGCATCCTCGACGAGCTGGAGCGCTTCCATCTGGACGACGAGGACCTCAGATTCCTCGCCGACCGCAAGGTCGTGGACGCGAACACCATCAAGTGGCTCGAGAACTTCCATTTCTCCGGCACGATCAAGGGGTACCGCGAAGGCGAGATGTTCTTCCCGAATTCGCCGATCCTGCAGGTCGAGGGTACCTTCGGCGAGTGCACGCTGCTGGAGACGCTGCTGCTGTCGGTGCTCAACTACGATGCCTCGGCGGCCTCGCGCATGGTGAGCGCCGCGAAGGACCGCCCGTGCATGGACATGGGCGGCCGGCGCACCAACGAATGGGCCGCCGTGGCCGCGGCCAGGGCCGCCGTGATCGGCGGGTTCAAGGGCACCGCGAACCTGCTGGCCGCGCAGATGTACGGGCTCAAGGCGATCGGCACCGCCGCGCACTGCTTCACGCTGGTGCACGACAACGAGCGCGACGCCTTCCGCTCGCAGATCAACGCGCTGGGCAAGAACACGACGCTGCTGGTCGACACCTACAACGTCGAGGAGGCCGTGAAGACCGCGGTCGAGGTGGCCGGGCCCGAACTGGGCGGCGTGCGCATCGACTCGGGCGATCTCGCCTCGCTTGCGCAGCGCGTGCGCAACCAGCTGGACGCGCTCGGCGCCACGAACACGACGATCACCGTCACCAACGATCTGGACGAGTACGCGCTGGCCGCGCTGCAGACCGCCCCGGTCGACTCCTACGGCGTCGGCACGATGCTGGTGACCGGATCCGGCGCGCCGACCTGTGCGATGGTGTACAAGCTGACCGAGCGCGAGAACTCGGCCGGCGTGATGCAGCCCGTGGCCAAGAAGTCGACGAACAAGGCGACCGTGCCGGGGCGCAAGCTCGCCTACCGCTCCTACGAGTACAACCTCGCGGACTGCGAGCATGTGATCTCCGGTTCGGAGGACCAGCTCGCGGGCTACACGCCGGCGGACAACTGGAAGGACCTGCTGGTCAGCTACGTCGATCACGGCCGGGTCGACCAGCAATACCAAGGCCACGGCGCGATCATGGCCGCGCACGAGTACCGCGCGCAGGCCCGCGCCGAGCTGCCGATCACCGCGCAGTCGCTGATGAAGGGCGAGCCGGTGATCCCCACCGAAACGACGGTGCTGTGACGGAGACGCCGCCGGAGCGCCGACTGGCTCCCCTCCCTGAGGGGAGCTGACCGCGAAGCGGGCTGAGGGGAGGATTACCACGAACGTCTGAATCCAGCCGGTTTGCATGGTCTCCCCTCAGTCGGCCGCGCCGACAGATCCCCTCTGAAGAGGGGAGCCAACCGCAACGGAAGAGACCCTTAGCGCATCATCTCGTCGTAGAGGCGCTTGCAGTCGGGGCAGACCGGGTACTTGGACGGATCGTGCTTCGGCACCCAGATCTTGCCGCACAGCGCCACCACCGGGCGGCCGGTCATGCGCGACTCGGCGATGCGGTCCTTGGATACGTAGTGGGCGTAACGGTCCGCGTCGCCGCCATCGTCGCGCTGGGTCTGTTCCTCGGTCTGCGGGCGCTCCAGCACCGCCGTGCCGGGTCCCGGGTCCGGCGTCGACAGGGGCGACACCGGATCGGCCAGATCCGTCATGTCATTCTTCATCCGCATGCGCATTGCGATTCTCCATCCTTGGCTTAAGCGATCCTTGGCTTGGACCGCCCGTCATCACCCATGATAAAACCTTCGTGTTCCGTTCACGCTTTTCGCGCCGAATCTCCATATCCCGCCGCCGTGCCGTGCCGCGCCGCCGGCGCGCGAACGCCCTCCGCCGGCGTGGTTCCGCGCCCTACTTCCGCGCGAAGCGGTAGTCTTGGGTCTATGACTATCGCAGTATGTCCAGGATCGTACGACCCCGTCACCGCGGGGCATTTGGACGTTATCGAACGATGCGCGCGCTTCTTCGACGAAGTGCATGTGGTGGTTGCCGTGAACGCCGCGAAAACGCCGCTGTTTTCCGAGGGCGTCCGCGTCGACGTGATCCGCCGGGCGCTGGAGAAAGACGGATTCCCGAACATCACGGTCGCCTCGACAAGCGGCCTGATCACCGACTACTGCAAGGACGTCGGCGCCACGGTGATCGTCAAGGGCCTGCGGCAGAACGGCGATTACGAGGCCGAGCTCGGCATGGCGCTGGTCAATCGCAAGCTCGCCGGCATCGAGACGCTGTTCCTGCCGGCCGACCCGATCCTGGAGCACATCTCCAGCTCGATCGTCAAGGACGTGGCGCGCCACGGCGGCGATATCACCGGTATGGTGCCCGATTGCGTGGCGCCCATGCTCGTCAAGGCGCTGAACAAGGAAAACGAGGAAAGAAGCTGACATGACTGAGGAAATGGACGGCTCGCAGGCGCAGCCTGCACCGATGCCTCCGGAACCGGCGGCCCTGGCTCCGACGAACGAGGCCGCATACGGGCGGCAGCCCGGCGGGCAGGGGAACCCGCCGGCCCAAGGGACCGATCCCGCGCTCATCGCCGAAACCGAGGCGACCCCGGCGCAGCCGGCGTCCGAAAGCACGCCGGACGCGTCAGGCGCGCGGACCGGCTCGGCGGATGGAGCCAAGGCGGCCTTCCCGATGGACGCACTGCCCGATCTGAGGGAGACGCTGGACGTCGGCTCGCCCGATCTCGATCCGGCGACCCTCAAGTCCCGCGACGAGTTCACCACCGTGTACGACATCATCGACCGGCTCGAGTCCATGCTCGGCGAGGCCAAGGGAGGCTTCTTCAACGCCGGCATCGTCAAGGTGGACCGCGAGGAGTTCACCGACCGGCTCGACGAGCTCAAGAAGATGCTGCCGGTGCAGCTCGAGCGCGCGTCGGCGCTCATGCGCGAGGCGGAGCGCCGGCTCGAATCCGCGCAGACGCAGGCGAACGCGATCGTCGCCTCGGCGCAGAGCCGTGCCGCCGACATGGTCAAGGACGCCAACGAGCAGGCGCAGTTCCTGGCCGGCCAGGAGAACGTCACGGAAATCGCGCGGCAGAAGGCGCGCGCCACGCTCGACCAGGCGCAGGCCAAGTCCGATCGGCTCACGCAGGGCGCCGACCAGTACTGCGTGACCGTGATGGAGGGGTTGCAGGCGCAGCTGTCCAAGCTCGACCGCGACGTGCAGGCCGGGCTTAATGTACTGTATGAACGCCAGCGTGCAGCCGGCGAGCAACTTCCCCATCTTGACCACAACGACTATCCGGAGGGCTGATCATGCCACGTCCTGAAGATTCCGTATGGGCCGTGCCCGTGGCGCAGGTCGCGTCGCGCGCCGGCCAGAGCAAGGCAATCGACGCCGTATTCCCCGCTCCGAGCGGCATCGGCGACAACATCGTCGGCATCGCGGAAGGCACCGACGTGCATGTCGTCGGATCGTTCGACTCGATCGTCGACGGGCTGGTGCTGACCGCACGGATCATCGCGCCGGTCAGCACGGAGTGCACGCGCTGCCTCAAGCCAATCAACAAGGACTGGACCGTCGACGTCACCGCGTTCTTCCCCTACGACTCCGGCAAGGACGCGAAGGACGCCGCGCACGGCCACCAGAACGGCCGCAAGGACGAGGAAGTGGACATCATCGCCGGCGAGGAGGAGTCCGAGGACGAATACCCGCTGGTGTCGAACGGCGCCTTCGCCGACCTCGAGGCGCTGATCCGCGACACGCTGGTCGAATCGCTGCCGCTGCAGCCGCTGTGCCGCGAGGACTGCCTCGGCCTGTGCCCGCAGTGCGGCGCCGACCTCAACGAGGACCCCGACCATCATCACGACGTGATCGACAACCGCTTCGCCGCGCTGGCCGCGCTCAAGGCCCAGCTGGAAACCGGCGAGTAATCCGCGGGCGACCGGCGGGCAACCGGGGTATTCGCGACGAGCGGAGCAGGCCCGCCCGCGCGAAATGGACGGAATGGACTTTGTACGGACGATGCGCTAAGATGCTGAACGCTTAAGCTCAATCGTTCGAACGAAACAGAGGAACAACAAATGGCACTGCCTAAGTACAAGACCTCGCGCGCCAACACGCACTCGCGCCGCGCGAACTGGAAGGCGTCTGCTGCGCAGACCGTCAACTGCCCGAACTGCGGCGCCCCGGCGCTGCCGCACATGGCCTGCCCGAGCTGCGGCTCGTTCCGCGGCCGCGTGTACCGCGAAGCCATCCGCGCCCCTCACGCCAAGTGAGCCGAGCGCGCCGCATAGCGCGATAACGCATCAAAGCCCTGCCATCGACGGGTGGCGGGGCTTTTTCATAGGCGCGCCCGGCCCCACCGGTTTCCGCAGAGCCTCGCAAGACGCGCCATCACGTCACAGGACCTCGTAGGACCCCAATAAGTCCGAGTAACAGGCTACACAAGGAATCATGACTACGACGACCACCGAATCCCCCTCGAACGCTGCGCACATCTCACCATCCAACGTGCTGTTGGAAGCGCTGGGCACCACCATCCGGCCCGAGCTGCTGGTGCAGGCCCTCACCCACCGCTCGTTCTCGCACGAGCATCCGGGCGCGCTGAACTACGAGCGTCTGGAGTTTCTCGGCGACGCGGTGCTCGAGCTCGTGTCCACGGAGACGCTGTTCGCCGCCCATCCCGACATGAGCGAGGGCCAGCTGGCGAAGATGCGAGCCAAGGCCGTGTCCGAGGAGTCGCTGAGCGCCATCGCCAGGACCAAGCTCAACGTCGGGCCGTACATCCTGCTCGGCCACGGCGAGGCCGAGCAGGGCGGCTCGGAGAAGAGCTCGATCCTGTGCGACATCGTGGAATCGCTGATCGGCGCGACCTTCCTCGAGCACGGCATCGACGGCGCGCGCGAGGTCGTGCACCGGCTCATCGACGACACGCTGGCCGAGGTAGCCACCGAGGGCCCGGCGCTCGACTGGAAGACCTCGCTGGAGATCAAATCGCACCAGCTCGGCAAGGGCGACCCGCACTACCGGATGGCCGTCACCGGGCCGGAATACGCGCAGATCTTCACCGCCCGCGCGCTGCTCGGCGACGATGACACCGTATACGGCGTTGGCAAGGGGTCCAGCAAGCGCAAGGCGCAGCTGGCCGCCGCCGAAGCCGCGTGGAAGGCGCTGGACGAGTAGCCGCCGGCGGGCCGCGCACCGTCAGCCAATATATGGGCGCCGCCCGCCCCTCCACCGGGCCTGCCACTAGGATGAGGTGGATTACACTTGGCTAGTAGCAGCCGTTCAGGAGCCACAAGCGCCGGACGCATCTGCCGCCCCGGGCCGCCCGGCATATCCGCGCGCCCCGCGTGTGCGGCCTACGAACCCAAGCGACCGACCAGGAAGTTGAGAGGAACCATGGTGACACCAACGCCTCTTCAGGCATTCAGCGGCGTGCCGAAAACGCACGCCGGAAACGACAGGCAGACCATTGTCGACGGCGAGAAAATGACCGGCGCACAGGCGCTGGTTCGTGCGCTGGAGGATTTGGGCGTTCAGGACGTGTTCGGCCTGCCGGGCGGCGCGATTCTGCCGGTATACCACGCGATCAACGACGACACGAAGTTCCGCTTCACGCTGGTGCGCCACGAGCAGGCCGCCGGCCACGCAGCAGAGGGATACGCGGTGGCCACCGGCCGCGTCGGCGTGTGCATCGTCACCTCCGGCCCCGGCGCGACGAACATGATCACCCCGATCGCCGACGCGAATATGGATTCGGTGCCGCTGGTCGTGATCACCGGCCAGGTCGGCGTGGCCGCGATCGGCACCGACGCCTTCCAGGAGGCCGACATCGTCGGCGCGACCTATCCGGTCGTCAAGCATTCGTATCTGGTGACGAGCGCGCAGGACATCCCCCGCGTGCTTGCCGAAGCGCACTACATCGCCCGTTCCGGTCGCCCCGGACCGGTCGTCGTCGACCTGACGAAGACCGCCCAGACCGGCGAGATGTACTACTCGTGGCCGCAGCGCATGATCCTGCCCGGCTACAACCCGACCACCAAGGCGCACGGCCGCGTGCTCTCCGACGCCGCGAAGCTGTTCGCCCAGTCGTACCGGCCGGTGCTGTACGTGGGCGGCGGCGCGGCGCGTTCCAACGCCTCCGCCGAGGTCGCCGAACTGGCCGAGGTGACCGGCGCCCCGATCGTCACGACGCTGCCGGCGCGCGGCATCGTGCCCGACTCCAATCCGAAGAACCTCGGCATGCTGGGCATGCACGGCACGGTCGCGGCGACCGCCGCGGCGCAGCGCTGCGATCTGCTGGTCGCGATCGGCGCCCGATTCGACGACCGCGTGACCGGCAAGCTCGACGCCTTCGCGCCGGGCGCCCGCGTGATCCACATCGACATCGACCCGGCGGAGATCGGCAAGAACCGCGCCCCGGACGTGCCGATCGTGGGCGACGTGGCGACCGTGCTCCACGATCTGATCCCCGAGATCAAGCGTTCGCAGGCGATCGGTGGCAAGCCCAACCTCAAGCCGTGGTGGGACCAGCTCGACGCGCTGCGCGATCGGTACACGATCCGCTACGACGAGCCGTGCGACCAGCCGACCGACGGTTCGCTGTCCCCGCAGTGGGTGGTCGAGCAGCTGTCGAAGAAGGCCGATCCGTCCACGATCTGGGTGTCCGGCGTGGGCCAGCACCAGATGTGGGCCGCGCAGCTGGTCGATTTCGAAAAGCCGCATTCGTGGATCTCCTCGGGAGGCCTCGGCACCATGGGATTCGGCCTGCCGGCGGCCATCGGCGCCTCCATCGGCTCCGAGCGCGATTTCCAGGGCAAGAAGCCGGTGTGGCTGATCGACGGCGACGGTTCGTTCCAGATGACATCCGAGGAGCTGGCGGCAGCCTTCCTCGACCACGCGCCGGTGAAGATCGCGATTCTCAACAACTCCGTCTACGGCATGGTGCGCCAGTGGCAGACGCTGTTCTACGAGCACCACTACTCGGCCACGAACCTGCTGGACGGCGAGGCGAAGGAGGGCGGCGAGTTCTTCGACGTGCCCGACTTCGTGAAGCTGGCCGAGGCGTACGGGTGCGTCGGCATGCGCGCGTTCACCGAGGACGAGGCGATCGCCGCGATCGACAAGGCGAACGAAATCAACGACCGCCCGGTGCTCATCGACTTCCGCGTGTGGAAGGACGCGATGGTGTGGCCGATGGTCGCGGCCGGCGCGTCCAACGACGACGTCACGTACCGCCCCGGAACCCAGCCGCTGCATCCGAACGGCGCGCCGGCCGACGATTCCGCCGACGCCTCCAGCAACGCGAGCTTCTGAGGGTCTTCGAGGGTTAAGGAGAATACTGCAATGGCAAATTATCCCGCAACGCAGCCCGGATCCACGCGGCACACGCTGTCCGTGCTGGTGGAGAACCGCCCCGGCGTGCTGGCGCGCATCGCCGGCCTGTTCGCCCGCCGCGCGTTCAACATCGATTCCCTGTCCGTCTCCCCCACCGAGCGCCCCGACATCTCGCGCGTGACCGTGACCGCCGAAGTGGACGACGTGCCGCTCGAGCAGATCATCAAGCAGCTCAACAAGCTGCTGCATGTGCTCAAGATCGTCGACCTCGACCCGGCGACCACCGTGGAGCGCGAGCTGGTGCTCATCAAGGTGGCGGCCGACGAGTCGAACCGGTCCGACGTGCTGGAGATCGTGCGCCTGTTCCGCGTGCGCGTGGTCGACGTGCACCCCGAGTCGCTGACCATCGAGGCCACCGGCGCCGGCGGCAAGATCGACGCGCTGCTGGGGCTGCTGGACCACTACGGCATCATCGAGTTGGTCCGCTCCGGTGCGGTCGCCGTGACCCGCGGGCCACGCGCGCTGAGCGAAAAGGTGCTCGGCTCGGAGATCACCGGCCGGTAGACCGGCAATCCGACAAGGTTTCGGGGGTGTGTCCGCTCGCCGGCGAGCGGGCACACCCCCGATTGTCGTATACCGGGCCACCGATTCTTGCCGATTCTTTCCACGGGATCCCGCTGATTCCCGCTGATTCCCCGCTGGCATACGGTCCCCCATGCCCCAAAAACCGGCCGTATGCCAGCAGTTTTTTTCAAACCTTCCTGCTGGCTTACGGCCGGTTTTTGGACCGTACGGGGCCGTAAGCCAGCCAGGAACCCCGGCTACTCCATCTGCTCGGAGAGGTCCATCCATTCCATTTCCAGGGAGTCCGACTCGTCGGCGACCGCCTGGAGCTGCTGGTTGAGGTCGTTGAGCCCGGCGAAATCGCTCGGATCGTGCGCGGCCATGCGGGCTTCCAGATCGGCCTTCTGCTCCTCCAGCTTGGCGAGCTTGCGCTCGATGGCGGCGACGCGCTTGCTGGCGTCGTGGAAGGCCTTGCCGGTGAGCTTCGGCTCGGCGTCGGTTCCTGCCGCGGCCGTTTCCTCGGCGAGCCCGGCGGAGTCCTCCCCCGCGGCCTTGGAACCGCGCTCCGGCGCCTCCTGGGAGAGCGCCTTGCCGTTTTTGAGGTCCTCGACCATGTCGAGGTAATCCTGCACGCCGCCGGGCAGATGCCGCACCTTGCCGCCGATCAGCGCGAACTGCTGGTCGGTGACGCGTTCGAGCAGGTACCGGTCATGCGACACGACGATGAGCGTGCCGGGCCAGGTGTCGAGCAGATCCTCCATCACGGCGAGCATGTCGGTGTCCAGGTCGTTGCCGGGCTCGTCCATGATGAGCACATTCGGCTCGTCGAGCAGGATCAGCAGCAGCTGCATGCGCCGCTTCTGCCCGCCCGACAGGTCGCGTATCGGCGTCATGAGCTGCGCGGACGCGAAACCGAGGCGCTCCATGAGCTGGCCCGGGGTCACTTCCTTGCCGTCGACGACATAGCTTGGCTTGTAGCGGCTCAGCACTTCCTTGATCTTGTACTTGTTGAGCTTCTCCAGCTCGTCGAGCCGCTGCGAAAGCACCGCGAATTTGACCGTCTTGCCGATGTTCACGCGTCCGACGGTCGGCGTGATCGTGCCGTCGATGAGCTTCAGGAGGGTCGACTTGCCGGCGCCGTTCGCGCCGACGATGCCGAAGCGGTCGCCGGGGCCGATCAGCCAGGTCACATCGTCGAGGATCTTGCGCCCGGTGATGGTGACCTTGCGGGCGGCGGATGTGGCGTCGGCCGCCGCGGTGTCGTCCTCGGCCCGTGCGCCCGGCTCCGGTGCCGGCGTGGCGGAGCCTTGGACCGCGTCGGTGCCGTGATCGGCCTGCGCGGCCTCCACGGCCTCCGGTACCCCGGCGTCGACCAGGCGCGGGTCGTCCAGATCGGTGACGGCCACCTCGACCGAGCCGTGCACCTGCGGCTCGGCGTACATCGCCCGCACGACGTCCACGCGGGACGCGGAATCCTCCAGCGCCGCCGCGTCCGGGTCGATGTTCGACAGCGACGGCGCGGCCCCGGCCCCCTGCGGCTTCTCGAAGATCTGGGTGACGTCGATCAGGTCGACCACCTGCTTGCCCAGACGGGACGTGGCCATCTGCCTGAGCTCGACGGTGTTGCGCATGGGCGGCACGTCGGCGATCAGCTCGCGCGCGGACTTGACGTGGAACTTCTGCTTGGTGGAGCGGGCGCGGGCGCCGCGGGTCAGCCACGCGAGCTCCTTGCGGGCGAGATTGCGCCGCTTCGTCTCGCGCACGTCGGCCTGGCGATCGCGTTCCACGCGCTGGAGCATGTATGCGGAGTACCCGCCCTCGAACGGGTCGATCACGCCGTCGTGCACTTCCCACATGGACTCGCAGACCTCGTCGAGGAACCAGCGGTCGTGGGTGACGAGCAGCAATGCGCCCTGCCCGCGCGACCAGCGGTTCTTCAGGTGCTCGGCCAGCCAGTGGATCGTCACCACGTCCAGATGGTTGGTCGGCTCGTCCAGCGCGAGGATGTCCCACTCGTGCAGCAGCAGGCGGGCGAGATCGGCGCGACGGCGCTGGCCGCCGGACAGCGAGCCGATCGTGGCGTCCAGGCTGATGCCGCCGAGCAGCGCTTCGACGATCTCGCGCGAACGGGTCTCCGCGGCCCATTCATAGTCGGCGCGCCCCTCGAGCGCCGCCTGGCGCACGGTGGCGTCGTCGTCGAGAGGATCGCGCTGGTCGAGCATGCCGAAAGTCAGGCCGCCCCGCTTGGTCACGCGGCCCTCGTCGGGCTCCTGCGTGCCGTTGAACAGATGCAGCAGCGTGGACTTGCCGTCGCCGTTGCGGCCGACGATGCCGATGCGGTCGCCTTCGAATACGCCCTGCGTCACATCGGTGAATATGGTCTTCGTGGCGAAGGCGAGCGAAACGTGTTCAAGTCCAAGGTCATAAGTCGGCATAATCCACTAATGTAGCGCCACGCTCCAACCAACGCGCGCCTGCCCGGCGCGGTGGCGCATCAGGCCTCGAGCGACTGGGCGTAGGTGTTGCAGCGGGCCGCGAACCCGGAGAACACCTGCTCGGCGAGCGGCTGCAGCTGCGGGTTGTATTCGGCGAAATCCTCGCGCAGTTTCGACTTGGAGCCGCCGGCCGCCTTGAGATCCTTGACCATGGACGGTTCGTCCAGCCACTCCTCGAGGATCGGCGCGGTCACTTCCAGATGGAATTGCAGCCCGAGCGCCGAACCGAAGCGGAAGGCCTGCACCTTGGTGGACGAGGACCGGGCGAGCAGCTGCGCGTCGGCCGGCAGTCCGACCACGTCGTTGTGCCAATGCAGCACGTTGATCTGCTTGTTCCACATCGAGAAGTAATCGTGCCGGTCCACGCGCTTGATGGGGGCGAACCCGATCTCCGGAGCCTCGCCGCGTTCGAGCTTGGCCCCCAGCGCGGCCGCGATGATCTGATGGCCGAGGCATACGCCGATCACCGGCTTGCCGACGCTGATCGCCGCCCGGGCGAGCTTCGCCTCCATCTTCAGCCCCGGATACTTGTCGTAATCGAGCGCGCCCATGGGGCCGCCCATGATTACCACGCCGGCGACCTCGTTGAAGTCCGGCAGATCCGGCTTCTTTTTCTTCGCGATGTTCAACGTCTGCGTCGCCAGTTCAAGGTCCTCGAGGTTCTCCAAAATCCGTCCCGGCTTCTCCCACGGGACGTGCTGCAAAATCAACACCTGCGGCTGCGTCATGATTCCATTGTGACATCACCTACGTAAACTTTGTTCGACGTTTTGCGCATATTCGTCACCGCATGCCCCGATGACCCATAAGATGTCGCCCAACACGAATACCCTCGTAAGGTATGACACAAGCCCCAGAATCAAGCAATTCCAACACTTCCGCAACACCGGCAGTGGCCCGGGCCGCCGCCGGCCTGAAACTGTACGACACCGCGTCGCATGCGGTGTCGGCGTTCACGCCGCTGAAAGCGGGGAACGTGGGGATCTACGTGTGCGGCGCGACGGTGCAGTCGTCGCCCCACATCGGCCACATCCGCGCGGCCGTCGCGTTCGACGTGGTGCGCCGGTGGTTCCTGCGGCTGGGTTACAAGGTCACGTTCATCCGCAACGTGACCGACATCGACGACAAGATTCTCGACAAGGCCGCAGCGGCCGGCCAGCAGTGGTGGGAGCGCGCGTACTTCTACGAGCGCGAGTTCACGCAGGCGTACGATACGCTCGGCGTGCTGCCCCCGACCTACGAGCCGCGCGCCACCGGGCACATGATGGACATGGTCGCGATGATCCAGCGGATCATCGACAACGGCCACGGCTACGTAGTCAAGGACAAGGACGGCAAGCCGACCGGCAACGTGTACTTCGACGTGGCGAGCTGGCCGCACTACGGCGAGCTGACGCACCAGAAGCAGGGCGCGGACGGCGCCGCCCCGGCCGAGGTGGATGAGGCCGCCGCGGTGGCCGACCGCATGGGGCCGAGCGTCGACGCCGCCGGCGGCGACAAGTACAATCCGGTCGACCCGGCCGACATGTCCCCCGACAAGCGCGATCCGCGCGATTTCGCGCTGTGGAAGGCTCCGAAGGACACCGATCCGCTGGATGCCCGGTGGGATACCCCGTTCGGCGTCGGGCGCCCGGGCTGGCACATCGAGTGCTCGGCGATGAGCCACCGCTATCTGCAGGATATGTTCGACATCCACGGCGGCGGGCTCGACCTGCGCTTCCCCCACCACGAGAACGAGATGGCGCAGACCCGCGCGGCCGGCTACGAGTCGGCGGCCCGCTGGATGCACTCGGCGTGGGTGACCACCAAGGGCGAGAAGATGAGCAAGTCGCTGGGCACCGGCCTGTCGGTGCCGAGCGTGCTGGCCGAGCATTCCGCATGGGTGGTGCGCTATGCGCTCGGCTCCGTGCAATACCGGTCGATGTTGGAATGGTCCGATCAGGCGCTGGTCGAGGCGCAAGCCGCGTACGACCGCGTGTCGAACTTCATCGAGCGCGCCGGCGTCGCCCTGGGCGGGCAGCCCGGCCGCGAGGAGATCGCCGCCGTCGGCGCGGACGAACTGCCGGCCGATTTCGTGGCCGCGATGAACGACGACGTGAACGTGTCGGGCGCCACCGCCGCGATCT
>OKQJ01000295.1_pt1 | contig 16091 bp, 10 predicted proteins | sample 1614171 | NCBI WGS metagenome assembly OKQJ01 (sample SAMN04436911, study PRJEB24849) | human gut metagenome | biome: human gut; feature: NICU; material: stool | host: Homo sapiens | place: USA: Saint Louis, MO | collected 2012-05-30 | reverse complement strand
GTGTCGATGACGGCATCGGCGCCGGCGGCGACGAACGCCGTGCGGGCGGCGGCGCGAGCCGCGTCGCGGTCCGCGGGGGAGAGGGCCTCGAACTCGGTCTGGCTCAGGGCCATCTGGGAGCTGCCCTCCGTGACGCCGATGGTGAAGACGCCGGCGTTCTTGCCTTCGCGGATGTCGGAGAGGGTGTCGCCGATCTTGGCGGCCTTGCGCACGTCGGTGACGTGCAGGGTCTCCAGATTGCGGAAGATCATGTACGGATAGGGGCGGCCGTAGCCGTCGGTGCCGTCCGGGCTGATCCAGTAGTCCGGCGCGTACCCGGCCTCGGCGGCCTTCGGCACGACGATGTCCATCATCGAGTCCGTGTAGCCGGTGGTGGAGCCGATCTTCAGGCCCATCCCGCGCAGGGCGGCCACCGCGTCGAGCACGCCGGGCTTCGGGGTGGAGAACCGGTCCAGGATGGACAGCAGCTTCGGCTCGAAGTGGCTGTAGACGGCATCCACGTCGGCCTCGCTCGGGGCGGCGCCGTGGGCGTCCTCCCAGGCGCGGGCGATGCGCTCCATGTGCAGCATGGTGTTGATGTGGTCGTGCTTGAGCATGCCCATCGGCTTGCGGGTCTCGTCCATGGTCGGCTCGATGCCGAATTCGCGGAACGCCTCCTGGAAGGCGCGGACGGGGGCGAAGCAGCCGTAGTCCACGGTGGTGCCGGCCCAGTCGAAGATGACGGTTTCGAAACGGGTGTCGGTCATGTGTGTCTCCTTGTGTCTCTCAATAAGATCCCTCCCCTCAGTCAGCGAAGCTGACTGAGGGGAGCTGGTGATAGGAAATCAGGCGGCGAGCCTGACGCCGGCGGGGGCGGCGGCCTTGATCGGGGCGCCGGCGGCGTCCATCGCGGCGATCGCGGCGGGGACGGAATCGGAACCGGTGGCTACGGCCAGCAGACCGCGTTCGCCCATGTACATGGCGAGCAGCTCGGTCACCTTCTCGATATCGTCGGCGTAGATCTCGCCGATGTTGCCCAAGCGGAAGGTCTCCTCGTCGGTGAGCTTGCCCGGGTAAATCGCGTAGCCGCGCTCCTTGATGAACTCGTACATGTCGTGGAAGTCGAAGTCGGCGCCCTCCGGGTAGAGGAAGGTGGTGATGATCGGGCCCTGGTGGTCGGCCAGGAAGGTGCGGAAGCCGAGCGCCTTCATGCGGGCGATGAGCAGCTGGTTGTTCGTCGCGTAGCGGGCCGCGCGGACGGGGATGCCGCCCTCGGCGAACATCTCGTCGAGCGCCTTGGAGAAGGCGAGCACCACATGCGTCGGCGAGGTGTAGCGCCACTTGCCGTTGGCCTTCTCCAGCGTGTTCCACTGGTCCCACAGGTCCAGCGAGAGCGAGCGGGCCTTGCCGCGCGAGGCCTCGAGCTTCGCCGTGTTGCAGATGATGAAGCTGAAGCCGGGCACGCCCTGGATGCACTTGTTCGCCGAGGAGACGAGGAAGTCGATGCCCCAGTCGGCCACGGGGATGTCCACGCCGCCGAAGGAGCTCATCGCGTCCACCATGAAGGTGCAGCCGTGCGCCTTGGCGACCTTCGCCACGGCCTCGATGTCGTTGAGCAGGCCGGAGGTGGTCTCGGAGTGGATCATCGAGACGTGGGTGATCGACGGGTCGGCGTCCAGGTACTCGGCCACCTTCGCCGCGTCCGGAATGCGGTCGTACGGTTCGGCGTACTGGGTGTACGCGATGCCGGCGTGGTCGCAGATCTTCGCCTGGCGGTCGCCGTATGCGCCGTTGGTGCATAGCAGCACCTTCTCGTCGGTGCCGATCACCGAGGTCAGCGCGCTCTCCACGCCGAAGGTGCCGGAACCCTGCATGAGCACCACGGTGTAGTCGTCGGCGCTGCAGTGGGCGAGCTCGAGCAGCTGGCGGCGGATCTTCTGCGTGATCCGCTGGTAGTCCTCGTCCCAGGTGCAGTGGTCGAAGAGCATCTCCTCCTTGACGGTGCGCGTGGTGGTCAGCGGGCCGGGGGTGAGCAGCTTGTATGCGTTGGTCATTGGTATTCCTTTGCTGTGTTGTTGGAAGTTGTTGTGGGGGTGGGGTGTGCTCCCCTCCATGAGGGGAGCTGGCTCGCGAAGCGAGACTGAGGGGAGCAAAGCTGCCGGCCTACTTCCCCTGCGCCAGGCGCTTGCACTCGGAGGAGAAGTCCTGGTGCTGCTGGAGCAGGTCGACGGTCAGCGCCTTGGGGAAGGACTTGGACCGCTTCGAGGCGTTGGCCGGGGCCTTCTCGCCCTCGTACAGCGGCGTCGGATAGGTCTTGAGCAGTTCCGCGCGGCCCTGGTCGATGATCACGCCGGCCATCCGCTGCGCCTTGGGATTGGTGTTGCGGCCCTTGTCGAGCACCGCCACCGATTCGGTCAGCGAGTAGTTGCCCTCGGTCGGGTCGACGTAGTCGATCGGCAGGCCCTTGGCCTTGTCGGCCACCGCCTGATGGCGCAGGCCGAAGCCGATCGCCACCTCGCCGGAGCGCACGGCCTTCAGCGGGCCCGATCCGGACTGCTCCAGATGCGGACCGGCGTTGCGGAAGATGCCGGTCAGCACGTCCCGGCCGCGGTTCCCGGTGCCGTAGGCGTCGACGATGGCCTGCACCATCAGCCAGCCGGTGGAGGATCCCTCCATGTCCGGCACCGAGATCAGTCCGGAATACTGCGGGTCCGCCAGATCGGCCAGACTGGTCGGCTCGGGCACGCCGGCCGCGGCCAGCGCCGTGGTGTTGACGATGATCGCGCCCTCCTGGGCGGTGGTCGGGGAGCGCCAGGCCGGGGCCTTGGCGTTCTCCGTCGTGCCGAGCAGGCGCGACTTCACGTCGGTCAGATCCGCGAACATGTGGTTGCGCTCCTGCGCCGAATCGATGTAGTAGGAGCTCATGGTCAGGAGGTCCGCCTCCAGCGCCTTGCCCTCGGCGAGCATCTTGCCGCCGAGCTCCGAGGTGCCGAACGACTGGATGATGTACTGGTCCTTGAACCCGTTCCTGTCGAGCGCGTTCTGGAAGGCCACCACGGCCTCGTCGTCGGCGTTCGTGTAGATCACGACCTGGCCGTTGGCGGCGGCGGTGGAGGTCGCGCCGAAGCCGAAGGCCACGAGCAGCACCGCCAGCACGCCGGAGAGCACGCTGGTGAACAGGTTGCGCGCGCGGCGGTTGCCCGAGGTCGGCAGAGGGTAGTCGGGCGAGCCGGTGGTCGCGGCCTGCTGCATGGCGACCAGCCGGTCGTCCTCATGCACGGTGTTGCGCACCGCGGCGACCGGGACCTTGGCCGGGACCTTGGCCTTGGCCGCCATCGGCTTGCGCTCGCGGGTGGCGAACGCCACCACGCCCTTGACCGCCAGGTTCGTGGCCAGGATGAGCAGCGAGAGTACGAACACGTCGTCGAACTTGGCGATGTGCTGCAGCGCGGAGATCTTGGTGGTGATCACCTGCGTGCGCGCGCCGGTCAGGAACACGACCGCGGAGATCGTGACCATCGCGTTGACGAAGTAGTATCCGAACACCTGCAGGATGGTCGGCCAGGCGTTCGGCGTGATCACGCGCAGGATCGTCTTGAGCCAGCTGTCGCCCATGAGCTTGGCCGTGGTCTCCCACGAGCCGTTCATCTTGGAGAGCGAGTCCTTGATCATCTGGTACGGCGTGGCGAAATAGTGCACGATGTTCGCGATGATGAGGATCCAGAACGTGTTCTGCAATCCGGAGCCCGAGAAGGTGAACAGGAACGCGATGCCGAGCACCATGCCGGGCACGGTGTTGATGATCGCGGAGACCGAATCCACCGCGCGCTTCGCCCAGACCGGCAGCTTGGACCGGGAGGTCACCAGGCCGGCCGCATAGGCGAACAGGCAGCCGACGATCGCGGTCATCACCGCCACGTACAGCGAGTTCGTGTACACCTGCGTCAGTTCGGAATCCGCGAACAATGAGGTGATATGGTCCAGCGTGAACGAGGTGTTGAACGGCCACTCGGCCACGAACGGAATGAGCAGGATCACGGCGAACAGGCTCAGCACGCACGCCAGCGACACCACGGAACCCAGCCCGCACAGCCAATCGCGGCGGCGGCCCTTCGGCAGCTCCACCTGCGAGACCTTCGAGTAGCGGATGGAGAAGCGCTCCAGCACGGTCATCAGCACGATCGAGATGATCGAAGGGATGAGCATGAACACGGCGATCACCGCGCCGCGGTTGAAGTTCGGGATGGAACCGAGCATCTGGTTGAACAGGGTCATGGCCAGCACGTCGTACTCGCCGCCGACCGAGGTCGGGATGCCGTAGTCGGTGAACGCCAGGAAGAACGACTGGATGAACGCCACCGCCATCGTGCCGATCAGCGGCCGCAGCACGGTGTTGAGGAAGGTCGTGACCGGCTTGTCGCCCATGATGTGCGAGACGATGATGAACTTCTTGTCCACGAACTGGAAGCTGTTGTGGATGAGCAGGAAGCAGGTCGGCAGCGTGTAGACCACGTAGCCGATCAGCAGGCCGTTGAACCCGTAGATGTCGAAGGGCTGGAAGCCGAGCAGCCGGGTGATCAGGCCCTGTTTGCCGAAGGAGTAGATGATGGCGAAGCCGTAGGTGATGGTCGGCAGCAGCATCGGCACCTGCGTGAGCAGGGTGATGGCCTTTTTCAGGCCGCCCGGCACGTTCGTGCAGTTCACCGTGTAGGCCAGCAGGAACGCGAGCAGCACGGCCGCCAGCGCGGAGGCGGCGGACACCTTGACCGAGTTGAGCACCGACGCGCCGAATTCCGGCCGGGCCAGCACGGCCGCGTAATTGCTCAAGGTGGCCGCGCCGGAACCGGTCTGGAAGGATTTGACGACGACGATCGCCATCGGCACCACCAGGAACGCGGCGAACGCGACGGACACGATGGCCAGCAGCGTCCACAGCTCCGTCTGCTTCGGCTTGGAGGGGCGGCGCTCGTAGTTGACGAGGTCGGGGCGGATGCCGGGCAGCTGCTTGCCCGCCTGGATCGATTCGATCGACATGTCAGGCCGCCTTATCCGCGCCGGCCGCGCTCGCGTTTGGCGTGTTCTCGTTGAACAGCGAATAGATGTTGTTGCGCTTGACCTCGAGCTGGTGCAGGATGAAGGTCCTCACGAAGTCGCTCGCCGGATGCTCGATGATGTTCTCCGGGGTGTCATACTGGGCGATCCGGCCCTGATTGAGGATCAGCACGCGGTCGCTCATCGTGCAGGCCTCCTCCGGGTCGTGGGTGACCATGATGGTGGTCAGCTGGTACTGGTCCACGATCTGCTTGATCTTGGCCTTGATCGACTCCTTGATCACGCCGTCGAGCGCGGAGAGCGGCTCGTCGAGCAGCAGCAGCCGGGGCTTCATCACCAGCGTGCGGGCGAGCGCGACGCGCTGCTTCTGGCCGCCGGACAGTTCGTCGATCTTCTTGTTGAGATGCTCCTCGAGGCCGAGCAGCGCGATCATCTCCCTGATCTCGTCGGGGGAGGAGATGCCCGGGTTGTTGCGCAGGCCGTAGGTGATGTTCTCGTACGCGGTGAGGTTGGGGAACAGCGCGTAGTCCTGGAACACGATGTTGAAGCCGCGCTTCTCCATCGGCACGTGGGTCAGGTCCTCGCCGTCGTACAGGATCTGGCCTGAAGTGGCGTCGGTGATGCCGAGGATGATGTTGAGCAGCGTGGTCTTGCCGCCGCCGGAGGGACCGAGGATCGACATGATCCGGCCCTTGTCCAACGTCAGGCTGATGCCGTTGAGGACATTCGCGTCCCCGAACGATTTGGTGATGTTCTTCAGTTCGAGCATATTTCGTCGACTTGCCTTCCATGGGCCGCGCGTGGCGGCTGCGGCGGCGCTGCCGGCCGGTGTGTCATGCCGGTGCGCCGTGGTTCGATATTCAGTTGTCGAGCGTGCTTGCGGGGCGTATCCCGGGCACAATTCCATGGTCGTCCGGATCCGGTGCTGTTTCGGACGGAATGGGCGAAAGCTCGACGAAAGAATGGTGAACTGCAAGCGAAGTTACATGTGCTCCACGTAGTTTTGTTGTTTGACGCGTGTGCCTTGGATCGGGCGCGTATGCCGGATGCGCGGCCGCGGCGCCGCGCGTCTTCCGGTCAGGCGTGGAATTCGCGGTCGGCGATGATGCGGCCGGAACGGTCGAGCGCGGTCGAGAATCTGCCGTAGTCGCTGAGGATCACGCTCATGTACAGGATGTCGACGATCGTCGTGTGCGCCACGCGGGAGAAGATCGCGTTGCCGTAGATCGTGCGCTCGCCGCGGCCGGCGTACAGGCATGCGTCAGCCCACGCCGACAGCGGCGAACCGGCGGCGTTGGTGACGGCGACGGTGCGTGCGCCCTGCGATTTCGCCAGCCGCAGGGCCTTGACCGTGTCCGCCGAAGAACCGGAATAGGAGAAGGCGACCGCCACGTCGGACGGGGCGAGGTGACCGGCCCCGATCTGCTGCAGATAGGCGTCGGTGTTCAGCCTGCATGTCAGGCCGAGGTAACTGAGCTTGGTGAACAGATCGGTGGCCGGAACCAGGGAATTTTCCACGCCGTAGATGTCGATCAGCCGGGCGCCGGCAATCAGGGAGACGGCTTTGCGCAGTTTGGCCTGGTCCAGAGACCCGGCCAGCTCGTCGAGCAGCGTCTTCGCGCTGGCGACCGCCTTGGACGGCACCGATTCCACGTCGTCCCACGGATTGAGGTCGAATCCCTCAAGCGGGTCGAACGTGACCCGGCGCTCCTCCTCGGGGTGGCGCAGCACATAACGCAGCTCGCGGTATCCGCTGAATCCCAGCTTGCGCGAGAAGCGGATCACCGTCGGCTGGCTGACCTGCGTGGCCTGCGCCAACTGACCGACGGTCATCTCGGCCGCCTCGTCGAGATGGTCCCGCACGAACTGCGCGACGGCGCGTTCCGCCGGCCGCAGCGACGAATACACATGGTCGATGCGCTCGCGGATGCCTACCGAGGACTGCATGCCGTCTCCCTTGAATGCCTTACTCACTATTCATCCGCCAGACTATCCGACCAGGGTGTGCGCAGGACCGACGCCAGTTGACCCCCAGATGAACTCGAGTTGAACAGTTTTTGGACGAGGGGTCTCGCCGTTAGGGGGAATTCGTGCGCCGGGGCCTTGGTATAGCGGCGATGATGGCCGATAATGGGAGTCATGACGACGATAATGGTGGACGAGCCGACGCACCCGGTCAGCGACCGGCTCTATGGCGTCTTCTTCGAGGACATCAACCATGGGGCGGATGGCGGGCTCAACGCGAACATGGTGAACAACTACAGCTTCGACGGGGTGTATCTGAGCCACAGCCGGTTGCGGCTGCATGGGGCCCGGCGCTGGCGCACGCAGGCCGATCCGCTGCGGTTCTGGCGTTTTTCCGGCGTGGACGCGGTCAGCTGCGGCACGCGGGTGCGCGGCGAACGCGGCGGATACGTCGACACCGACTGCCCGGCGCCGCCGGTGCACGACAACAGCCGGTACGCGCGCGTCACGGTCGATGGAGGGGCCGACTGGGGTTCGGCTCCGGAATCCGACGGTTCGGCGGGCGGTGACGCGCCGGCCGCGGACGGCCCGTTCATCGAGAATCTGGGGTACAACGGCGGCGGCGACAACGCCGGCGCATGCGCGATGTCGATCGTTCAGGGGCACGACTACGCGTTCGGCGCATATGTGCGGCCCGTCTCCGGCGCGGTCGCGCTGCGCGTGCGGGTGCTGGACGGCGAGGACCGGCCGCTGAGCGACGAGGTCCGATTCGATCTCGACCGTTTCGCCGGCGAGAACCTGCACGACGGCTGGATCCGCGTCGAGCGCTCGCTGGCTGGCGAGCGCACCGGGTACGGCAAGCTGCGCATCGACGTGGAGGCGGCCGGGGCCGCGACCTTCGATCTGGACCTCGTCTCGCTGATGGACGGCGACTACTGGGGCAAAGACGATCCGAAATGGCGGTTCGGCAGGCTGCGGCGCGATCTGGTCGAGTCCATGGCCGCGCTCAAGCCGGCGTTCCTCCGCTTTCCGGGCGGGTGCATCGTCGAGGGCGTCACGCCGGGCAACGAGTACCGCTGGAAGGACACGATCGGCGCGCTGCCGGCCCGGCGCCAGCAGTACAACATGTGGGCGTTCAAGGCGCCTGATGGCTCCAGCTACTCGCAGAGCTACCAGATCGGGTTCTATGAGTACTTCTGCCTGTGCGAGGACCTCGGCGCCAAGCCGCTGCCGACGCTGTTCGCCGGCATCACCTGCCAGTCGCCGTACCGCGACCCGAAGCACGTCGCCGTCGACGGCGAGTACTTCCGCAGCACGGTGGTGCAGGACTATCTGGACCTCATCGAATTCGCCAACGGTGATCCGGACTCCAGCCGATGGGCGGCCATCCGGCGTGACATGGGCCATCCCGAGCCGTTCGGGCTCGATATGATCGGCGTGGGCAACGAGAACTACGGGGCGGACTACGTGGAGAAGTTCGACCGCATCTGCCGCGCCATCCACGAATGCCACCCCGACATGCTGTGCGTGATGAGTGCCGGGCTGTTCCCGTTCAAGGTACCGATGCGCCGCTCGTGGAGCCACGCGCATGCGGTCGCCGCCGGCCGGGTGCCGGGCGTCGGGCGCGAGGGCGGCGCGCCGTCCATACTGGTGGACGAGCATTCGTACCATTCCGCGGACTGGTTCATCGCGCAGGCCGGCCGCTTCGACGACTACCGGCGCGACGGCACCGCCGTGTACTTCGGGGAGTATTCGGCCAACGGCTACTTCGCCGCGCAGCCGCAGACCTACGAGCACGCCAGCCAGTGGCATTCGGCGCTCGGGGAGGCCGCGTTCCTCACCGGCTGCGAGCGCAACTCCGACGTCGTGGCGATGACGTCGTACGCGCCGCTGTTCTCGCATGTGACCGGCCACGGCTGGGAGCAGAACCTCATCGAGTTCAGCCCGTCGCGGGTGATGCCCAGCGTCAACTACGAGGCGGAGCGGCTCTTTTCGGCCAATGTCGGGCGATTCGCCTACTCGTGCCGGATCGATGGGCCGCGGGACGACCTGTTCGTGTCGGCCACGGGGGACGGCGGGTCTCGCCGCTACGTCAAGCTCGTCAACACGGGCGGCGAGCGGATCAACGTGACGCTCGACATCGCGTCGGGGATGCAGGCGCTGGGCGCCGGGGCGCAGCAGGGCGCCCTGTTCGGCGACTTGGCGGGCGGTGACGGTTCCGCGGAGGCGGGGCGTGCGGTTGCCGCTGCTGGTGTTGCGGGCGGAATGGGCGGAACGGGCGCGAGCGATGGCTCGGCGGGTTCTGCGGCGGACGGCATCGCGGCGGCGCACGGTTTGCATGTGCCGGATCTGAAGCCGATCCGGGTGCCGCTGCATCCGGCCGGCCATGCGCTGCGCGTGGAGACACTGCACGCGGATCCGCATGCGCGCAATACGCTGCCCTATGAGGGAGCCGGGCACGATGCGCTGCAGCGCACGGTCCGCGAGTCGCGCCTGCCCGCCGGGCCGGCCCGGTTCGCGCTCGCCCTCGAGCCGTACAGCATCACCCTGGTGCGGCTTGGGTAGGGGCGGCCGTTCCGGCGTCTTGTGCTTGGCCGCCGGCGGGTGGCTGCAACGGGTAGCTGCGGCGGATGGTCGGAAAACCAGCCTAATCCGCAGTAAGGCTGGGCGGCGATTCGGCGTCGGAACGGTCGGAAAACAGCACGCCGAAGCTACGTAGTATGGCATCCTCCCGGTTAGGATTAAAGCGAGGGACTGGCTGGAACATTCACGGAGGAACCGATGCGACGCTGGCTGATCGAACTGCTCAAAAGCGAGACGATCCTTATCGTCGCATCCGTGCTCGCGCTGATCTCGTGCTTCATCGTGCCGCCGGACGCCGACTACAAAAGCTACGTGCACATGAGCACGATCTCCCAGCTGTGCTGCCTGATGCTCGTCGTCTGTGGGTTCCAGCGCATCGGCGTGTTCCGCATCATCGGCTCGCGGCTGCTGCATCGGGTCAGCACCGCGCGCGGGCTTGTGATCACGCTGATCGCGCTCACGTACTTTTCCGCGATGCTCATCACCAACGACGTGGCGCTCGTCACCTTCATCCCCTTCGCGATCTCCGTGCTCATCATGGCGAACATGGAGGACCGCGCGGTGCTGGTCGGCACGTTGATGACCATCGGCGCGAACGTCGGCAGCATGCTCACGCCGATCGGCAACGCGCACAACCTGTACCTCAAGGCGCTCACCGGCATGCCGGCCACGGAGATGATCGGCATCATGGCGCCGTATTCGGCGCTCGCCGCGGTGATGCTCGTCGTCATCAGCTGCGTGGTGTTCGGCAAGAAGCCGGTCTCCGAGTTCAACGAGCTGGACGGCAGCGGCATCGAGCAGGGCGTGCTCGCGCCGGAAAGCGGCAAGCACCAGCCCGACGAGATCCGCATCACCGGCTACGGCGCGGGCTACGGCGGCTGGCGCACCGTCGTCTACGCGCTGCTGTTCGCCGTCTGCCTGCTGGCGGTGAACGGCGTCATCCCGCTGTGGCTCATGTGCGTGATCGTGTTCGCCGCGTTCCTGCTCTGCGATCGCAAGGTGTTCAAGCATGTGGACTGGGGTCTGCCGCTCACCTTCACCATGTTCTTCATCTTCATCGGCAACATGAAGCGCGTGCCGGAGTTCTACCGGCTCGCCGCGTCGCTGGTGGACGCGCATCCGCTCGAGGTGGCGGTCGGCTCCAGCCAGCTCATCAGCAACGTGCCGACCACGCTGCTGCTGTCCGGGTTCTGCGACCAGTGGCGGCCGCTGATCATCGGCACGAATGTGGGTGGCATGGGCACGCTCATCGCCTCGATGGCCTCGCTGATCGGATACAAGAACGTGACCCGCAAGTACCCGCACCAGAAGGGCAAATATTTGGCCGTCTACACCGGCGTCAACGCTGTGTTCGTGGCCGTGCTGCTCACGCTCTCGTGGATCATCGAGCCGTAGCGGGCGGGTGTGTGCTGTCGCTGCGTTCTATGCTGACTTACGGTCGCCCGTGAGCGTATAAGCGGCTGTAAGCCGGCATGGATTGCCGGGAGCGTGGTCGGAACCGTCGCGATCGCCGTGCCGGCCGCCGGACAGGGTCTCCAGCAGGACTTTTCTCAGGCCGGAATACGGCGGGTAGGCGAGCCGCAGCGTATCCGGAAACGCGGGCTTGCGCACCACGGTCTTGACATGGCTGAACTCGAGGAAACCGGCCTTGCCGTGATAGGAGCCTATGCCGGAAGCGCCGACGCCGCCGAATGGCAGCCGGCTGGAAATCAGATGGCCGAGCGGCAGGTTGAAGCCGAGTGCACCCGAGCTGGTCTCCCGTTCGAACAGCCGCCGTGTGGCGCGGCTGCGCGTGAAGGCGTAGGCGGCCAGCGGGCGAGGGCGGCGATTGATGAAATCCACGGCCTCGGAGGCGTCCGCGACTTCCAGAATCGGCAGTATCGGGCCGAAGATCTCCTCCTGCATCACCGGGGCTTCTGCGGAGACGCGCGTGATGACGGTCGGCGCGACATAACGGTCGGCCTCGTCCACCGTGCCGCCGCAGACCAGCCGGCCGGTCGTGGGATCGTCAGGGTCGGGCATCAGCGCCTTGAGGCGGTCGACATGGCGCTCGTTGATGATGCGCGCGTAGCTGCGCGACTGCTGCGGGTCGTCGCCGAAGAACCGCCGCGCGGAAGCCGCGATGAGCTCCGCCAGGCAGTCGGCGATATCCGGCGTGGCCAGCACGTAGTCCGGGGCCACGCAGGTCTGCCCGGCGTTGATGAAACGCCCCCACGCGATGCGGTCGGCCGCGACGGCGAGATTCGCCGTGCGGTCCACGAACACCGGCGATTTGCCGCCGAGCTCCAGCGTGACCGGCGTCAGACGCTTGGCCGCCGCTTCCATGACGATTCGCCCGACGCGCCCTCCGCCCGTATAGAAGATGTGATCGAACGGCTGCGCCAGCAGCTCGCCGGTCTCCCGAGGCCCGCCCTGCACCACGCGGATCGCGCGCCGGTCCATATACCGTTCGATCAGATCGGCCAGCATATGGCTGGTGGCGGGGGAGAGCTCCGACGGTTTGAGGCAGATGCAATCGCCTGCGGCGATCGCATCGACCATCGGTTCCAGGCTCAGCAGCACCGGGTAGTTCCACGGCGAGATGATCAGCGCCACGCCCTTCGGCTCGGCGACCGTCCAGCTGGCCGCCGGCTGCATGAGATACGGCATCGGCTTGTAACGGCGGGCCGTCCATCCGGCGATGCGCGGGCGGACGAACCGTATCTCGTCGAGCACCAGCCCGATCTCCATCAGCATGGTCTCCGAGGCCGGTTTGCCGAAATCCCGCTGCACGGCCTGCGCGATCGCATCGGCGTTGTCCCTGAGCATGCGGGCCATCGCTTCCAATTGGGAGCGGCGCCATGCGAGCGGCTTCGACACGCCTTGGCGGAATGCGCGCTGCAGCGCGCCGGCCACCTGCGCGGGAGTGGGGGAGGAAGCGGAATCGGGGGCAGAAGCGGATGCTTGGCGGGAGCCCGGCGCGGCGGTTCCATGCGCCTCTTGCTCCCTGCGTTCTCCGCGTCCCTCGCATTCCCCGCGAGCGTCATCCTGAAGCGCCGTCGATGTCATGTCTGCCTCCTCGCAATACGGTCATCCGATGCCATGCTCTGGTGTCATTGCTCTGATGCCATTGTAAGGATCCGGGCCGCTCCCCGCGCTCGACAGGAAGCGCCGAAGTGTGGCAATGCTGGCGGCGGCAGACCGCGTCAGCACTGCGGGCGTTTGACCACCTTCGGATCGGCGCCCCAGAACGCGCTGGTCGCCACGCCGCCGTTCGGCGTGCCCGTCGGCTCGCCCGCCACGCGGTATGCGCCAGTGGACTGCTCGTGGATCTTGCGCCAGCCGGCGGCGTCGATCACGAGCACATCCTCGTCGCACACCTCGCCGATCAGCGGGAACCGGTTGCCGTACTCGGTGTGGTGGTATACGAGGCCGCATCGTTCCATGGTCGCGCGCGAGCGCCGGTTGCTGAGGAAATGCTTGCCCCATACGCGGGTCAGATGCAGGTCCTCGAAACCATAGCGCAGCATTTCGCGCACGGCCTCCGACATGATGCCCTTGCCCCAGAACGGCTCTCCCAGCCAATAGCCGATTTCGCGCTCGTGCGTGAAATCGTCGACGGGCCGGTCCGCCAGTACGGCTTCCGTCTCGTCGCTGACCGGTTTGAAGCTGATGCAGCCGATCGGCCGTCCGGTTTCCCTGAGCACGATCGCGAAGGTTTCCGGGTCGCTCACCTGCACGGGATGGTATGCGCGGCAATCCTCGATCGATTCGTAATGATGCCATCCGCACGGTTCGGCGACCTTGGGGTTGCGGCCATACTCGTATTTGGCGGCGATGTCGTCCTCGTCGTTCGCGCGCCAATGGCGCAGGATCAGGCGTGGCGTGCGCAGCTCGACCGCGCCCGGCGCCGTCGTTTCGGTCGCGTTGGTCGTTTCGGTCGGTTTGGTCGGCTCGGTGCCGGTGGTTTCGGTCATGGACCAAGGTATAGCACACCCGGCGAGGATACGCTCGGCGCGTGAGGCGGACGGGTATCCGCGCCGGCGACGCGCGCTGCGGCTGGCGTCTTGCGGATCAGCCCAGATCGAGCGGCTTGCCGTCGGCTCCGATCGATGGCATCGCGCCAGCCTGGCCGACCTGATCGGCACTGAGCCCGATGGCCTGCAGGAATCCGGCCTTGAACTCCACGCCGGCCTTGGACGGTTCCTGCGTGCTCCAATACGCGCCGTTGATCGTCAGCGTCGGCGAGGAGAATCCGCCGTTGTCTCCGTACAGCTCGGTGCGCAGGATCGTGTAGTCGTCGGCGGCCTTGAGCCATTTGGCATAGGGCGTGCTGCCGTCGAACGCCTTGTCGGCGACCTCCTGGCTCACGCCGGCGTCGAGGGCCTGCCGCTTGAGCTGATCGTCGCTGACGGACTCGTAGTTGTCGAGCTCGCCGGGCTGGAAGTCCTCGGCGTAGATGTTCGACAGGTACTTGAGCAGATGCTGCGGATCGTCGTCGTTCTCGGCGATGACCAGCGCGCCGTTGAATGCGCGGGTCGAATACTCATCCGTGCTCTTGGAATCCTGGAAGGTCATGAAATGCAGCTCGAGATTGAGCTGGCCGGCGTCGATCATCGATTCCAGCGTGCCGTCGAGCGTGCGATGCACGGACGCGCAGCCGGGGCACAGCGGCTCCATATAGAAGGCGACGGTCGGCGCCCCGCTGGCTTTCTTGCCGTACCCGTCCTTCGAGATGAGTATGCCGGCCTGGTCGTCGGCACGGGCCGGTTTGATCGAGACGGCCGCCAATGCGTTTTTCGCCTCGCTGAGCGATTGGGTGTCGGTGGCCTGCTGGCTCTGCTGGTCGCTTCCCGTGGCCTTGGCTGCCCCGCCGTTCTGGCTGGTTGCATGGTAGATGGCGAATGCGCCGATCGCGATGAGAATGAGGATGATGCAGGTCGCGATCGCGCCGATGATCGTCTGCTGCCGGCGTTCCTTGGCTTCCTGCTCCGCCTTGGCCTTCGCGGCGGCCGCCTCGGCCGCGCGGCGTTCGGTGCGCAGCCTCCGTTTGCCGGCGTTGTTGCTGTTGCCTGTCATGAGTCATGTCCTTGCATCGCGTGTTCATTCCCCCATGATTATAGGAAGCGCGGGATACCGGGCCGGCGCGGGGCCGGATGCCGGCCGGGCGCTCGCCGGATGCAGGCCGGACGTCAGCCGGATGCCGGCCGGGTGAGCGCGTCGCGCCATTTCCTGGCGGAATAGGCTCGACTGGCAGTGTCTCAGCGAGAGGTTTCTGCCAGCCCGTGGCGGGGACCTCCTGTTGCGGGGCCACAAAGAGACTTTCCGGCCGCGTGCCGGAAGAACCATCCCGATGCGGGACTCTCAATGAGCAGGATCCGCCATGCACTGGCAGGAATCTTTCGCTGTCACGGTCCTCGGACCTTGCGCCAAGGGCCGGATCCATGGCGCGGTGTACCCGTCGGATGCTACAGTATGTTCTCGTTTGGCCCCGTAGCTCAGCTGGATAGAGCATGTGACTTCTAATCTCAAGGTCGACGGTTCGAGCCCGTCCGGGGTCACGGCGAAACCCCTTGGAATCAAGGCGTTCCAAGGGGTTTACTGTTCCTCGCCGGTCTGTTCTGGGCCAACATGGGCCAACATGGGGCCATCATGAGTGCGGTTGCTCACCGCCTCATTCAAGCGGCGGGTCGGAAGACGGCATAGGACGTTCTCATGGAGTATTGAACAATCGCGGTTTTGTCACGCCGGAATCGGACATGCTCCCGCTGGCGGGAGCTGGCTCGCGAAGCGAGACTGAGGGTGGTCGATACGGACCGCCGCCGCGCTTGGCTCCGTCACAGCGCGTCGCGCGCGCAACCGGAACAGAACGAGGCGAACCTCGGATTGAGCGTTCCGCAGTCCGGGCAGTACCAGGTGCCGTCAGGCAACGGGCGGATATGCGCGGATATGGTTTTGCGGATGGTCTGCGGGTCGGTGCCGGCGCCGTTTTCGACGCCCATCGTCACCAACGGGGCCAGCGAGAACCCGTTGGCCAGCGAGGCGAGCAATCCGCCGCCGATTAGCGACACGGGCTTGGCGCGCATGGCGCTGCCGCAGGTCATGCAGAATCGGACATCGTCGGGCATGGAAGCCGAGCATTGACGGCATCGTTTCATTGCGACTCCTTTGTCGAAGCGACCCCGCTGCCACGCAGGCGCCACGCTTTCATGATATCGAATTCCCTCCGGCGAATCATACCGAGGGCGGATGGCGCGTCCTGCATCTGTTGACGGAAACTGTACGGGAAAGGGTTTGGGTTATACACTTGACGCAATAGTGTCTAAGAAGGGGCTCTATCAATGGAGACAACAGCCAAACAGGACCGCGCCGTCGCGAGAGCGGCCGCGTCGACGGCGCGCACGGGGGATTTGCGCACCGAGAGCCGTCCGGGCGGCGCCCCGGCGGCAGCCGGCGCGCGCCCGCTGATCGCAGTGAGGAACCTGCGCAAGGAGTATCCGGTCGCGGACGAGCCCGTGGTGGCGCGCGCACGC
>OKQJ01000290.1_pt1 | contig 16312 bp, 17 predicted proteins | sample 1614171 | NCBI WGS metagenome assembly OKQJ01 (sample SAMN04436911, study PRJEB24849) | human gut metagenome | biome: human gut; feature: NICU; material: stool | host: Homo sapiens | place: USA: Saint Louis, MO | collected 2012-05-30 | reverse complement strand
TGATGACATCAACTTTAAGCAGTGACCACAGATTGTCCTGAAGGTTCTGTTCCAAGCGATTGAAATCGGGACATCCGGCCACGGCAAGATCGATATCGCTTTTAGGACGATTCACGCCCTTTGCTCGAGATCCGAATAGCACGACCTTGCGCGCACCGGCATCAGCGGCAAACGCACGGATCTGTTCGTACACATTCTCGATAGGGACCATGACGCCTCCCCGCTACATGCAGCAGTCCCGGACCACCCGTGTTTCTATCATACGGCCGTCGGACTAGATATGGGGTCCAGTCCGGAGGTCGATATCTCCAGCCGACCGCCCTACTCGGTGCGCAGCGCGATGACCGGGTCCTTGTGCGCGGCCTTGCGGGCGGGCAGCAGGCCGCCGATCAGGGTGATGGCCACGCTCAGGACCACGAGTATCGCCGCGTAGCCGATCGGCAGGGAGATGGTCAGCGTGCCGCCCGAGCCGAGCAGGCCGGCGACCATGGCGTTGGCGGGAATCGTGAGCAGCGCGGTCAGGCCAACGCCGAGCAGGCCGGAGCACAGGCCGATGATGATGGTCTCCGCGTTGAACACCTGCGAGATGTTGCGCTTCGAGGCGCCCAGCGCGCGCAGGATGCCGATCTCCTTGGTACGTTCCATCACGGAGATGTGCGTGATGATGCCGATCATGATGCACGAGACGACCAGCGACACCGCCACGAACGCGATGAGCACATAGGTGATGATGTTGACGATCGAGGTGATCGAACTGGTCATCAGCGCTACGTAATCGGTATAGGTGATGCGGTGATCCGCACTCCCGAGGTGCTCGGCGTGCGTTGGGACGTCGAGCACATCACCGCTACCGACTGAATCCTTGCTTGTTAGGCAGATCGTTCGCCTCGTAGGCAGGTGGCCGGCAACAGGACGCCTTGATATCGCTGGTTTCCAAGGACGGTCGGGAGCAGGCGCCTGCCTACGAGGCGAACGATCTGCCTAACTGATGGCCGGCAGGCCCGAAAACCCGGCTACGCCACGGTGAAGGTGGCGCGCTTCAGGTCCTCGCGGCGCGACGAATGGCCGATGAGCAGCTCGAATTCGCCGGGTTCGACGATGCGGTTGGCGTCCGGATCGACGATGGTGCAGTCGGCGACCGGAATGTCGAAGGCGACGGTCGTGCTCTGCCCCGGTTCCAGCGCCACGCGCCGGAAGGCCTTGAGCTCGCGGTCGGTCCAGCTGTAGGAGGTCACGACGTCGCCGATGTAGGCCTGCACGACCTCCACGCCGGCACGGTCGCCGGTGTTGGCGAGCGCGATTTCGGCGCGCACGGTATCGGTCTTGGCGAAGGTGCCGTCGGCGTTCGATGCGCCGCCCACGATCGTCGGCTCGCCGTATGCGAACGTCGTGTAGCCCAGGCCCTCGCCAAACGCGAAGGCCGGATCCTGGGTGAGGTCGGCGTACCGGTCGCCGTGCTGGCCGCGGATCTGGTTGTAGTAGACCGGCAGCTGGCCGGCGTGGCGCGGGAAGGTGATCGGCAGTCGGCCGGACGGGTTGGTGACGCCGAGAATGATCTCGGCGATGGCCCGGCCGCCCTGCATGCCGGGGTTCGCGGCCCACAGGATGGAGCCGGTGCCGGTTGCCGGGTCGCCCGCGCGCTTGGCGAGCACGCCGGAATCGCCCACGATGGAGGCGGGCAGGATCTGCGGCTTGGAGCTGATGAGCACGGTGACCATCGGCTTGCCGGTTTCCTTGGCCACGGCGGCGAGCGCATCGAGCAACGCGTTCTGTCCGCCGAGCAGTTCGAGCGTGGCGGTGGAGCAGGTTTCACCGACGAGCTGGACCACATCGCCGACCACGGCGACGATGAGGTCGGACCGGCGGGCGCTGGCCACGGCCTCGTCGATCAGGGCCTGGTCGACCGCCGCGGACACGCCGATCTTCGGTCGGGGCTGGCCGTCGGGGTAGAACTCGCCTTCCGGATCGGGCACGAGGTCGATGACGTTCGCCCCTCGCGAGTACGTGACATCGCAATCCGAGCCGGCGAGTTCGCGGATGCCGTCGAGCACGGTGGCGATCATGCCCCGGGGCTGCCCGTCGGGCATCCAGTTGACCTGCCCGGAGTTACCGGCCCAATCGCCGAGCTGGTTCTGGGCGTCGTCGGCGAGCGGGCCGACCACGGCGATGCGCTTGGCCTTGCCCGCGGCGAACGGCAGGCCTCCGTCGTTGCGCAGCAGGGCCACGGATTCGCGGGCGATCTCCAGATTGAGCCTCTGGTGCCCGTCGGATCCGATGACCGCCTTGATGCGCTCGGCGTCCGGCAGGCGAGGGTCCTCGAACAGGCCGAGGCGGAACTTGACGGCGAGGATGCGCGCCACGGCCTCATCGATCAGCTTCTCGTCGAGCATGCCGGTCTTCACCGCCTCGATCGCGCCGTCGTAGAACTGCGGCGTGGTCATGATCAGGTCGTTGCCGGCCTTGACCGCGTCGGCGGCCGCGTGCGCATAGTCGGGCTTGACCTTCTGCTCCCAGACGGAACGGCCGACGTTGTCCCAGTCGGTGATGAGCATGCCGCCGTATTGCCACGCCCCGCGCAGCTTGTCGGTCAGCAGCCATCTGTTGAAGGTGACCGGCACGCCGTCGATGGACTCGTAGCCGAGCATGAACGTGCCGCAGCCCTCCCTGGCCACGCGTTCGAACGGCGGCAGGAACCAGGATTCGAGCTTGCGGTGGCTCAGGTCGGCTTCGGAGGCGTCGCGGCCGCCCTGGGTTTCGGAGTAGCCGGCGAAGTGCTTGGCGCAGGCGAGGATCGCGTCCTTGGGCAGAGCCTCGCCGGCCTTCGCCCCGCCCTGGTAGCCGCGCACGATGGCCGAGGCGAGTTCGCCGATCAGCACCGGGTCCTCGCCGAAGGTCTCGTCCACGCGCCCCCAGCGGGTGTCGCGCGCGATGCACAGCACCGGGGAGAAGGTCCAGTGCACGCCGGTGCAGGAGACCTCCTCGGCGGTGGCGCGGCCGGCGGCCTCGACCTTGGCGGCGTCCCAGCTGACGGCCATGCCGAGCTGGGAGGGGAAGATCGTGGCGCCGGGCCAGAAGGAGTAGCCGTGGATGCAATCGTCGCCGATGACCAGCGGAATGCCCAGGCGCGTCCGCTCGTTGACCAGCTTCACGGCCTTCGGCAGGTCGGACGGGCTGGTGTGCAGGATCGAGCCGACATGCTTGCCGACGATGAGATCCTCGAGGCCGCCGCTGCGCGCGTCGAGCTGCATCATCTGGCCGACCTTCTCCTCGAGGGTCATGCGGGACAGCAGGTCGGCGATGCGCTCGTCGGCGGGCAGGGCCGGATTCTTGTAGGGCAGGGTCGCGTCAGTGCCGGCGATGTCGCTCATATCGTTTCGCTTTCTTCGATGAAATCGAATGGTCAACCTTTAATTACCAATTGGTAGTTTAGCATGGCCGGCAGAGCGACACACGTCGACGTCCGGCACGGCCCCGGCACGGAACGCGACGAGGCTCGGTCAGCGATACCTGTCCCAGACCGGCGAGGGGAAGATCATCGACTCGAGCTCGCACCACTCGTCGTACAGGTCGATCGGCGGGTCGCGCAGCCAGCGCAGCTGCACGCCGTCCATGATCGCCAGCGCCCGGCGCACCGTCGGCCGCACCTCCTCGAAGGAGGCGAATTCCGGAGGGATCAGCCAATCGAATCCGGAATAGTACCGCCATATCGATTCCTGGCGGTTCGCGAACTCGTTGTGCAGCGGATGGCTGGGATTGAACGATTCGACCTGCAGCACGGAGAACAGCTGCACCATCATGCGCCGGCGCGAATTATGGCGCACCAGAAAGCGCAGATACGCGGGCAGCCGCAGATCGCCCGGGTCGCCGCCCGGCGACCCCGACGCCATGAAGTCGTCGACGTTACCGGTGACGTTGTAGTTCTCGAGATACACCATGGCGAGCAGATTGTCCTTGCTGCCGATGTAGCGCAGCACCCCCTGCTTGGTGACGCCGACCGCGTCGGCCACGTCCTGTATCGAGATGCCGTTGTACCCGCGTTCGGAGATCAGGCGGACCGCCGCATCGAGGATCTCGCGCCGGCGTTCCTCGGGAGCCTTGCGGATGCGTTTGCGCTGCGACGGGATTTCGGATGCCATACCCGCCAGTCTATCGGACCGGCGCCGCCCGCGCGCCATCGCATCGCGGCAAAGTCCCATCGATGATCTACGATGAATTCATCGATGATGATACGGGTAAGGAAACGCCATGGTCCGTTTACGGGAAAGCGCCACAGTAGAGTTCAAAAGACAGCTTGTCGACGCGGTGAAACGTGAAATCATCGCCTTCGCCAATACCGACGGAGGCGATCTGTACATCGGTGTCGACGACGAGGGGATTCCCGTGGGCGTCGCGGATCCGGACTCCGTCATGGGCGGCGTCGGCGATATGATCCGCAACGCCGTAAAGCCCGATCTGACGGCGTACACCACCATCGAACATGAGCAGCTGGAAGACGAGAGCGGCATCATGCACGGCGTCGTCCACGTCACCGTGCTCAGAGGCGTCCACCGCCCCTATTATCTGGCGTCCAAAGGGCTTAAGCCGACCGGCGTCTTCATCCGGCACGGCGTGTCCGCGGTTCCCGCAGGCGAGGAACGAATCCGTCAGATGATTCGAGACGACGACAGAACCGCATTCGACGCCGCCACAAGCATCAATCAGGATCTGACATTCGAGTACACAGCCAGGATATTCCGCCGGCAACAGCTGCCTTGGGGCGAATCGCAGCAGCGTTCGCTGGGGCTGATCAATCCGGATGGGCTGTATACCAACGCGGCGCTGCTCATCTCCGATCAGTGCCAGCACAGCGTCAAATGCGCGGTCTATCAGGACGGCTCCAAGTCGCGGTTCCTCGCGCGCCAAGAATTCCGCGGTTCCATATTGCAGCAATTGGACGAGGCGTGCCGCTACCTGGAACTCAACAATCCGATGCGCTCCGATGTCGTCGGCCTGTACCGGAGCGACTCATGCGCCTACCCCGAGCCCGCTCTCAGAGAGGCGCTCATCAACGCCGTGGCCCATAGGGATTATGACTGTTCGGGGCCGACGCTCGTCAGTATTTTCTCCGACCGCATCGATTTCACGTCGCTGGGAGGACTGGTCAAAGGCCTGACCCTGATGGATCTTACCAACGGCATCTCGCAGCCCCGGAACGCGGTTCTGGCGAACACCTTGTACCGGCTGAGACTCATCGAAAGCTACGGCAGCGGCATTCCCAGGATCATGGAGGAGTATGCGGGCAACAGCACCGCCCCGGCCATCCGGGTCACGCCCGGAGCATTCACGATAACGCTGCCGCGCCTCGACCACGACGGCGGAGACCGCGGGGCACCGGGCAGCCGCCCCGCACCGGGTACCGGCAGCTGGTTCACCGCGAGGAATCCCTTCCCCGCGGGGCCCGTCATTCGCACGAGCGGGGAAACGCAGACCGCCGTCCTCTCCGGCTATCCAACCGGCGAAGGCGCCGGCACGCTTGTCCTGGTGCCGGCAGCCGGCACAACCGGCACCGCCGTGAACGGCGGCGCCGACCCAATCGAGGATCATCCTTCCAGCACACTGGAGGAGCTCACCCTGGAGCTCATCGCACGATCGGGGTCCGGCATCTCCCGGTTGGAAATCCAGCAGCGGCTCGGCATCAACAAGAACCGAGCCGCCTACGTATTGCGCAAACTCGAGCATGAGGGCAGCATCGTGTCAACCGGCGCCGCCCGCAACACCCGCTATGCCGTCGCGCAGTGAACCGTTGCGCCGTGTGGCGTCACACAGCGAGACGTCACATGGTGAGACGACGAAGAATGCCGGCACGGCGGGATCGCGCATGCGTGCGCGTATACGACGCAGCGCAAGCAGCGTCCCGGGCCCGGTGCCCGGCCGGGGCGGCGACGGCAATGCATAACGCCGGCCATGACTGCCGCCGGCCATTGGCGGTCACTCCGGCTTGACGCCGTCGCGAATGGCCAGATTGAGCCGGCGTTCGATATCGGCCGCCTTGGCCTTCGCCTTGGCGCGGTCGAGCGGTTTGCTCTCGTCGTAGTAGTCGAGGTAAGGGGCCATAAGCCGGCGGAAACTCGCCGCGTCGCGTGCGGTCAGCTGGTTCTGATCGCCGTCGTACAGGGCCTTCCATTGGATCCACGACCCGGAGGTGACCGGCAGCACCGTGTTGGTGCGGGCCTCGACGATCGCGAAGGTGCCGGGGACCGACTGGGACGCGTCATCGGTGAGCTGCCCGGATTCGAGCATCTCCTTGGCGCGCAGCGAATCGCAGGTGTACCAGTATCGCAGCTTGCCGCTGTCGGGGTCCTGCTCGGTGACGAGCTTGGGGAAGATCAGATTGCGGCGTTCGATCGATGCCTCATCGTAGGCGGTCCACTCCACCTCGTTGGCGACCGGATCGTAGTGGCGCGTGCTGTACGGCTTCTCCCACGACGTATCGTATCGGGTTTCCTGCAGCCACATCGCGGCGTCATCGGCCCAGCTGAAATACCAGACCGACCATACGCAGTGATTCAGCTCCAAACCGTCAAGCCATGCCCGCAGATCGTCGATCGTCGTGGCCTCGCTCATGCGCAGCTCGTCGTAGGCGCCCCCATAGAAATGCGTCTGTTCCTGCAGCCGTTCGATCTCGCCGTCGATCTGTTCGTCGGTCGGCTGCGGCCCGTCGCTCCCCGATGCCGGTGCCGCAGCATCCGCCGACGCCGCGCCCACGGCCCGGCCATCGGGATCGCGGCAGATCGCGCCGAAACCGGGAACGTGTTCGAACGCCACCCGGCGCACCTCGTCGGGCGTCCGCGCCTCGAGCATGCCGGGGCAGTCCCTGAGATGGTCGAGTTTGAGGCCAAGGTTGATGACGTAGTGCCGCAGACAGTACCGTGACGCGTGATCGTCCTTGCAGTCCGGGTAGCTGCAGTACTCCAGAATGTAGTGATCGGCAAGCTCGGAGCACCAGCCGTCCTCCCAGTCGCACGAGCTGGGACCGTCGCCGCCGAAGAAATCCGGCACATCGGGCTCCGCCGGTTCCAGGTCCGTCAATGCGCCGGCCCGCTCCTCGACCGTTACATCGGTATCCGTATCCACGCTTCGCTCCTTGAACGGAAACACGCATGGGCGGCAAGACGGGAAACGCCCTGCCGCCCAAACCTTCCTGTCTGCCGCAGATTACTCCTGGAACACGTCGGGATGCTTCGGGTCGCCGGGGACGTCGGACAGCAACCCCTCGAGCCCCAGGAACTCCTTCCAGAAGTCGAGCGGCTGGCCGTACGGCGTGGACTCTCGGCCATGCGCCTGCAGATTGGCCTTGGCCTCGAGCACCTCCTCCTCGCTGATGCCGTCGAAGTAGCTCTCCAGACGGTCGCGGTGCTCGGGCACGTAGAACAGGGAGGAGACGATTTCGGTCAGGCGTTCGGCGCGCTCGATGGGCAGGGAGTCCCAGTGGCGCAGCTCGATGAAGTTCTTCAGGCGCACGTCGTTGAAGTGCGTGGAGATGATGTGATTGATCTCGTACGGGTTGAGCTCGCGGTCCGGGTACACCTCCCCCGCGTTCTCGCGGAAGGCCGCGCGGTGCAGTTCCTTGGGGCTCGCCCCGGAGGCCACGACCTCGGGCGTGTGCGTCAGATCAGCGAACATGAGCGGCGTGGACAGCACGTCGATCGCGTAATCCTCCCAACCGTAGCGCGGGTCGAACAGGCCCGGCAGCACGTTGGTGCGCTGGAAGTCGAGATAGTTCCACATGCGCTGGCGCAGCAGCGGCCACGGGTTCGTCTCCCCTTCGAAATACGGGGTGTTGCGGAAGAAGTACGCCAGGATCGGGCCGATGACGGTGCCGAGGCGCATCTTGTCGATGGCGTCGCGCTCGTCCACGTAGTCGATGCTGACCTGGGTGGAGGCGGAGCAGCGCATCATGCAGGGACCGAACTGGCCGACGCGGCCGAGGTAGTCGGTCATCGCATCGTAGCGGTCCTTGGGGTTGACCGGCACATCGGCGAAGCTGGACTTGGGCTGATACCCGTAGTTGACCAGACGGAAATCGAGGTCGTCGAGAATCGGATCGAGTTCGCGGCGGAATTTCGAATACAGCGTGTTCAGGTCGGACGGCTTGTTAAGGATGCCGATGGAGGTCTCCACCTGCCCGCCCGGCTCCAGCGACACGGCGACACCCGGGCGGCCGAGGCCCACCAGATGCCCGTTCTCCCAGTACTCCTTCTCCTCGTCGTAGTACGGGGCGAGGCGCTTGAGCAGCGCTTCGATGCCGTTGGGCTCGTAATACGTCACGGCGGTGTCGTCGCTGTTGTGCACCGGAAGATGCTCGATCTCCACGCCGAACCCACCGGTGCCGCGTTGCGAACGCCCGTTCTCGAAGAACCTGAGCAGGCTTTCGACGTGCTTGGGATTCGGCTTGGCCAGCAGATGGGCGTAACTGATGCGCGGTGTTGTCATGCGCCCAAGCATATCGGATGCGCGCCGGCCACGCGGCCGCTCCGCTATACGGAAAACCGATAGCCGGCTCCCCTCAGTCGGCTACGCCGACAGCTCCCCTCAGAGAGGGGAGCCTATATAAGCGAGGCCACGCCGATCACCTCGGCTACCCGGTCGGTCAGTCCGGTCTCGCGGCCGTCGCGGTGGTGCTGGCGCTCGGCCCGCTGCTGACGATCACCTCGCCGACCCACGCCGGCCCGCTCAGCTCGCTCGGCCTGATGCTCAGCCCGATCGACCCGGACAGCTCGGTGCTGGCGAAGTGCCTGGCCGGCGCCGCCCGCCGCACCTGCTTCTTCCAGTTTGATCTGCTGCGCACTTCGATGCCCGGCACCATAATGCGCTCCCTGCTGCCGACCGCCATCCTTCTCATCATGGCGTGGGGCCTGTATCGCGGCCGCCGGCTGGCGGCGTGGGCGACGATCTTCTGCAACATGGGCGCGGCCGTGCTGGCCGTGTTCTACTACTTCGTGATGCCGCTCAGCTTCGCACCGAACGGCATGGCCTCGCTGATCCGCCACGGCGCGATCGCGGCGAGCGCGGCCAACGTGCTGCTGCCGGCGTGCTTCGCCATCGCGCTGATGGCGTCGCTGCGCCATTTTCCGATCCGCACCGGCGCGCAGCGCCTGTGGAGGGGTCTGGGCGCCATCGCCGTCACCTTCGTGGCCTGCGTGGCCGTGTACCTGTCGTTCGGCCTGCTCAGGCCGCATGACTTCCGCCCGCCGACCACCCTGCACGATCTGCTGGTCGAGCTGCCGGGGCGGTTCATCCCGATCGGGTTCCTGAACCGCACCAGGCTCCGCTTCGCGCCGCACACCCCGGTCTCCTCCGCCGTTTACCAGGGCGTCGGCCTGGTGTTCTGGGCGGTGGTACTAGTCGTGTGCATCCGCTGGATGCGCGACATCCTGGTCGTGGATGGCCGCGCCCGCGCCCGCGCCGGCGCCCTGATGGAGCAGAACGGCGAATCGATGACCTTCATGACCAGCTGGGAGGGCAACCACTACTGGTTCTCCCCGACCGGCCGCTCGGCCATCGCCTACCGGGTGATCAACGGCATCGCGCTGACCTGCACCGGTCCGTTCGGCGACCGCGGCGAGTGGATGTCCGACCTGCGCGAATTCGCGCGGTTCTGCGCCCGGCAATCGTGGTCGCCGGCGCTGTACGCGGTGCATCGCGAGCAGCGCGACGCGCTGGTGGACGACGGATGGTACTCGCTCGAGGTCGGCGGCGAGATGGTGGTCGACCCCCGGCAGTGGAAGACGACCGGCAAGAAGTGGCAGGACATCCGCACGGCCATCAACAAGGCGAAGCGCGACGGCATCACCGACGAGCTGACCACCTTCGAGCAGGCCGGCGGCGACATCCGCGAGCAGATCGAGGAGATATCGGAGCAGTGGGCGGCGCTCAAGGCGCTGCCGGAGATGAAGTTCACCCTGGGCGGCGTCGAGGAGCTGCGCGACCCGCGCGTGCGGATCCTCTACGCGATCGACGCGAACGGCACGGTGCTCGGCGTGACCAGCTGGCTGCCGACGTGGCGCGACGGGCGGATCATCGGCTGGACGCTGGACTTCATGCGCCACCGCACCGACAGCCCGAACGGCATCATGGAGTTCCTGATCGCGCGCATGGCCGAGCGCCTGCGCGACGAGGGGCTGGAGCATCCCGAGGCGGCCGCGGAGTTCATGAGCCTGTCCGCGGCGCCGCTGGCCGGCATGAATCCCGACCGCGACAACGTCGACGAATCCGGGCGCACCGACACCGGCACGGCGATGCTGCAGCACGCGCTGCAGATCGTGGCCGACTGGATGGAGCCGGCGTACGGCTTCCACTCGCTGTTCAATTTCAAGCGCAAGTTCCAGCCCAGCGAGGAGCCGGTGTACGTGTGCTACCCCGACCCGGCGGCCCTGCCCCAGCTCGGGCTCGCGGTGATGCGCGCCTACGTGCCCTCCGTGACCGTCAACGAGGCCATGGGCATGCTCCGCTCGCTCAAGAAGTAGGGCGAGGGTGCGGACCATGGGGATTCATAGGCCCCGCCTCCACGGTTCAGTGTTGACTTACAGCCTTTTGACGGTGCTGCCCGACCGTAAGTCAGCACACGAATCCCGCATGGTTCCCCGCTCACTCCCCGCTGGCATACAGTCTTTTTGGTTCGCCGAGCAGACTGTAAGTCAGCACAGTGCTCGGCATCCCTGCTGGCTTACAAGTTTCCCGGGAGTTCCACAACGACCGTAAGTCAGCGGGACGAATACGAAGAAGCCGCCGGACAAGATGTCCGGCGGCTTTTGCCATGTCCGCGAACCTACCGCATCAGGCCTTGGCGAATTCGCCGACCAGCGCGGTCATCCACTCGAGCAGGTTCGAGTACTGCTTCGGCATCTGCTCGGTGAGCTCGATGATCGGCACGTTGGCATCCTTGGCCGCACTGGTGATCTGATCGGTGGTGGCGTTGGCCTCCTGCGTGTTGAAGACGAGCATCTTGATCGAACCGCCCTTGAGCGCGTCCTGGAAGGCCTTGATGTCGGCCGGGGTCGGCTCGCTCTCGTTGGCGGAGGCCTGGGCGTAGCCGGTCGGGGTGTCGTCGGTCATGCCCAGATCATCGGCGAGGTACCAGGCCACGGACTCGGTGGCCGCGTACGGCAGCCCCTTGGTCTTCGCGGAGGCCTGCTTGATCGCGTCCTCCAGCTTCTGCTCCTGCTCGTGCCAGGTCTTGTTGAGCTTCTCGTAGTCGTCCTTGTTGCTCGGATCGGCCTTCTGGTAGGCGGCGGTGATCGCGTCGGCGGTGGAGTTGCGCACGGCGGCGGAGAACCAGACGTGCGGGTTGTCGCCCTCCTTCTTGCCGGCGGTCTCGGCCGCGTCGATCAGCGTGGCCTTGGTGGACTTGGCCGCCTTGCTGGCCCACGGGTCGTAGTCGGCGCCGTTCACCACGGCGACCTTGGCGCTGCCGAACTTGGCGACGTCCTGGCTGGTCGGCTCGTAGTCGTGCGCCTCGACGTTGGTGTTGCTCATGATGTTGGTGACGTCGACGTGGTCGCCGCCCAAGTCCTTGGCGACCGATCCCCACTGGTTGATGGACGCGACGACTTCGATCTTGCCGCTCGCCGCGGAACCGGAATCGCTCGACGAACCATTGCTCGCGCCGCTCGTGGAGCCGCAGGCGGCGAGCGAGATCGCCGCCACGCCGGCCACCGCGAGAGCCGCGATGCGCGTGAATGCGGAACGGATGGAACCATGCATGTTATTCATGACCTATACGCTTTCATATCCTCTGCTTGTGTCATCGGCATCGGTGCCGGAACATGCGGCCGGCGGCGCTTACGCCCCCAAACCGCGTCCCCCTTGCCGACCATGAGTCACTATACACCGTAATGAGACTCATTTTCATTATCTTTACCAATCGGCGTTTCGCGTTCCTTCGCGGCACCGGGCACCCCGGCACAACAGGCGCGGCTCCTCCTACAGCAGGCTCACCGCATGGTCCCGCGAGCAGAGCGACTGCAGCGAAACGTCGTGCGCATCCTCATGCACCACCGCGCCGCGCTTGGCGATGGCGCGGATGATGTCGCGGCATGCGCATTCGCCAAGCGCGTCGACGTGACGGGCCAGGCACCCGCTGCCGACCACCGGCAGCTCCAGCACATGCGACGCCTCGCGGATCAGACGGGAGACCACCGCGCCGGTGGAGCGCTCGTCGAACAGGGAATCGTCGGCGCCGACGCCGCACAGGCACAGCAGGTCGTCGTCGAAGAAACGCTCCTCGAACTCGTCCAGACCGACCGCATCGGCGATGGCCGCGACCCGGGACCCCTCGCCCCAGTCGTCGAGCCGGAACAGATCGTCCAGATACTGCGCGACCGGCGTGGCTTCGACGCCGATCGGCAGCGAGATCAGCACCGAGTCGACCCGCCCGGCCACCGATTCGAGCAGCCGGGCGGCATGGTGCTTGACCTCGCAGCTCAGGCAGCAATCCTGCAGGGCGAAGGAATCGGACGTGCCGAACATGGCGCCACCCTCCATCGGCTCATCCATGCGCCAGACGACGTCGAGACCCGACTCGGCGTCGTCGTCGCGGCGCACGTCGTAGGTGATGGAGCAGACGGACGGGCAGGAGTCGACCAGCGAGAACGCGACCGCGTCCATGCTGAGCCGATCGACCCCGGTGAGCAGCGTCACCGCCATGCCGACCTCCGCGTTTCCCCGTGATTGCAGTACCGAACGAGTCATAACAACCTCTCTGATTTGATAATGATTCTCATTATGCTATATTGGCGGCATGACCAAACAATGTCAAATGCTGGGCAAGCGCGCCTCGAGAGGCAACCGTATATCCCACTCGCACAAGAAAACACGCCGAACCTTCAGCCCGAACCTGCAGTCCAAGAGGTACTGGGTGCCGTCGCTCCAGCGCCACGTCACGCTGACGCTCAGCACGAAGGGGCTCAAGACCGTCGACCGCATCGGCATCGAGGCGGCGCTGGCGCGCATCGCGCGCAACGGCTGAGCGCATCGGAAACCGAAACCGCCACGCCACGCCCGGCGCGGCGACCACATACGCAAGCGGCCACATCGGCCGCGGCGAGCACACATAAAGGACTGTCATGGCAAGCAAATCGGCGGACATCCGCCCGGTGATCACCCTCAAATCCACGGCCGGCACCGGATTCACCTACACCACCACCAAAAACCGGCGCAACACGCCGGACCGCCTCGAGCTGACGAAGTTCGACCCGGTCGTGCGCAAGCGCGTGATCTTCCGCGAGACGCGCTGAATCAGACGCGCCGAATCACACTTCGCCCGGCGGCACATGCAACGCGGCCGCGCCGGCGGCGGATCGCCGTTCCCGGCATCGCCCGCGGTTTCTCCTATCGGCCATCCGCCGCACGCGCGCCGCGCGCCCCTTATCGGGCGCCGTCGGGCGATCATCATCCACCAACATTCCCAAGGAGGCCATTGTGGCCAAAACCAGCAAAATCAACAAGCAGCTGCTGCGCGAACGCATCGTCGCCAAATACGCCGAGCGCCGCGCGCAATACAAGCGGGACAGCGTCAATCCGCATCTGCCGGCCGACGCGCGGGCGGAGGCGATGCGCAAGCTGCAGGCGCTCCCCCGCGACGCCAGCCCGACCAGGCTGCGCAACCGCGATTCGATCGACGGGCGGCCGCGCGCCTACAACCGCAAATTCGGCCTGTCGCGCATCAACCTGCGCGAGAAGGCGCACAAGGGCGAACTGCCCGGAGTCGTGAAGTCCAGCTGGTGACCGCCAGCGGCCGACCGGCCTATCGGAACGGCAACGAATAGCACACGAACGACAAGGACAACAACATGAAACCAGACATCCATCCAAGCTACGGCTATGCGGTCTTCCGCGACCGCTCGGCCGGCAAGGCGTTCCTCATGCGCTCGACGCTGGCGGCCAAGGCCTCGAGCCTGCCGACCATCGAATGGGAGGACGGCAACACCTACCCGCTGGTCGACGTGGAGGTGTCGGCCTACAGCCACCCGTTCTACACCGGCAAGAGCCGCGTGGTCGACTCCGCCGGGCAGGTGCAGAAGTTCAACGCCCGCTACGGCAGGAAATAGCCCGAAAGGAACACAAAGGAACACCATGAAGGTCAAGGCATCGATCCGCTCGCTGGCGCGCAAGGACGGCTCATACGTCGTGCGCCGGCGCGGCCACCTGTACGTGATCAACAAGAAGAACCCCCACTGGAAAGCGAGGCAAGGCTGATGGCGCTGCCCAAAGTCAGAACATCACGGGCGAACACGCACGCGCGGCGGGCCAACTGGAAGGCCAAAGCGCCGCAGCTGGCCACGGTGCGCACGCCGGACGGACAGACCGTGCAGGTACCGCAGTACCTGGCGGCCGCCGTGCGCAAGGGCTACGTGAAGCCCTGATCCGTTCCCGGTCGTTTCCGGCCATCTCCGATCGGGGACGACCGGAACACCGCCGAGATACCGCCGGGCGCCGATCCAACGGTCATCCGCCGGCGCAAGAACCACCCATACACGACATCCACATCCATACGACACGTAGAAAACCAGAGCATGACCGCACCACACACCAGCCCCCACTCCGATTCCACCCCGGCCGGCCCCGCAACCGGACCATCGCCGGCCGCCGCAGCGGCGCCGCACGGCAACACCCGGCGCACCGCCGTCCTCAGCATCGCCGTCGCGTTCGTCGTCGGCGCGCTGCTGTCCGGCCTGATCCTCGGCGCCTTCACCTTCCTGCGCCCGGGCCACGCGCAGCCCAACGCATCCGGCGGCGCCATGGTACCCGCGGCGAGCACGGACAAGGACAGCTGCGACACGACGTTCACCGTGGTCGCCTCGGTCAATCAATGGGGATCACTCGCCCAGGAGCTCATCGGCTCGTGCGCCGAGGTGACCTCGCTGATCAACTCGACCTCCGCCGACCCGCACGACTACGAGGCCACCGCCGCGGATCTGGCGAAGCTCGCCAAGGCCGACATCGTGGTGCTCAACGGCGCCGGATACGACGGCTGGGCCGAAAAGGCGCAGCTCGACAAGTCGCGGCAGTCGATCGTGAACGTGGGCGACCTGATGGGCATCACCGCCACCGACGAGCACTCCCACAGCCACGACGACGCGGATGGCGAGGCCGGCGACGCGCACGCCCACCATCACCACCACGGCTCCACGAACCCGCATCTGTGGTTCAGCCCGGACGCCGTGCTGAAGGCCGCCGAGGCGATCAACGCGGCCTATGCCAAACGCGCCGGCGACGGCTCGGCCACCACGGCCACCGCGCAGCGGCGGTTCAACGAGTGGAACGGCCGGTACGCCGATTTCGTCACGCTGGTGAACAAGGGACGCGCCGCGGGCGTCACCCGCCGGTATGTGGCCACCGAATCGATCATCACCTACCTGCTGGAGTACATCGGCGCGGTCGACAAGACCCCGGCCGCCTACACGAACGCGATGAACAACGAGGCCGAGCCGTCAGCGGCCGACCTGAAGAACGCGCTCGCCACCGTCTCGGGCGACGACGTGGACATCCTCGTCGTCAATCCGCAGGAGATGAGCGGCTTCGCCGAAAAGCTCGACGACGCCGCGAAGGCCAGCCACAAGACGATCATCTCCGCCACCGAACAGCTGCCGGAGAACCAGACCACGCTGCTGGGATGGCTGACGCTGATCGCGAACCAGACGCTGGCGACCGACACCACGAACGGCTTCTTCCTGACACAGGACGTCAAGGACCGCTCGCTCTCCGACTACGAGGGCGAATGGCAGTCCGTGTACCCGCTGCTCAAGGACGGCACGCTCGACGCCGTGATGGAGGCGAAGGCCAAGAAGGGCGGCATGAGCGCGGCGGAATACAAGAAGTACTACGACACCGGCTACCGCACCGATGTGGAGAAGATCGCCATCAGCGGCGACACGATGAGCTTCACGCGCAACGACAAGACCGCCACGGCGACCTACCGCTACGACGGATACAAGGTCCTCGACTACGCCAAGGGCAACCGCGGCGTGCGCTACCTGTTCACCGCCACCGGCGACGTGCCCGAGGGGGCGCCGAAGATCGTGCAGTTCTCCGACCACGGCATCGCCCCGTCCAAGGCGGCGCACTTCCACATCTTCATGGGTGACGATTCGCAGGAGGAGACGCTCAAGGAGATGGACAACTGGCCGACCTACTACCCCGCCTCGATGGGCAAGGAGGAGGTCGCCACCGAGATGCTGGCGCACTGAGCCGCCCCGCGGGCCGGACCGGACCCCGGCTCGAAGCCCCGATGTTCCCCGTCGTTCACGGCGGGGAACATTTTTGTATCGGGAAC
>OKQJ01000288.1_pt1 | contig 16320 bp, 12 predicted proteins | sample 1614171 | NCBI WGS metagenome assembly OKQJ01 (sample SAMN04436911, study PRJEB24849) | human gut metagenome | biome: human gut; feature: NICU; material: stool | host: Homo sapiens | place: USA: Saint Louis, MO | collected 2012-05-30 | reverse complement strand
CGCCGCGGATCGGCTGCCACGGTGCCGCGGCAGCCGGGATCGGACGGGATCAGAACAGCGTCTCGTCGTGATCGTCGGCGGGGTGCGGGGTGTAGGTGATCTTGAACTCGTCGTCGGCCGGGGCCTGGGTCTCGTTGATCGCGTGGTTGGACTTGTGGAAGCTCACGGTGCCGTAGGCCGGGACCGTGACCTTCTGCCAGCGGGCGCCCTCGCCGTTGATCTCGACGGCGGCCTCGATGTCCTTGCCGGTCGGGTTGTACAGGATGCCGGACAGATCGCCGTTGTCGGCCACGAAGGCCACCGAGCCGAGACCGCCGTGGCGGCCGTCGGGCGTGCGGTTGGTGGAGGCCACGCGCTGCGAGCCGACCTTGACGTCCTGACCGTAGTTGCGCAGCATGAAGTACTCGAGGTTGCGCTTGACCTTGCCGGTGGAGGAGTCGATGGTGATCACGCCGCGGCGGCCGGAGGTGCCGGCGTAGCTCGGGAAGCCCTGCTCGTCGAGCGCCATGTTCCACAGGTTGATCAGGCCCATGCCGTTGCGCACCAGCCAGGTGCCGATCTCGCCGAACATGACGTGGCTGGCCTCGTCGACGGTCTCGTCGAGCATGCAGCGGCGTTCGGTCATCGCGACCTTCCAGCCCGGGAACTGGCGGGCGCCGTTGTGCACCCACTCGGGCAGGCCGGAGTAGGTGTGGAAGGCGACGCCGGCGAAGGCGTTGGCCTGGGCCGGGGTCATGTAGTCGCTCACCGGGCGCTGGAAGAAGCGCAGGGAGTCGTCGCCGAAGTAGATCTCGACGTCGGGGAAGGTGCGGTCGAGGGCCGGGCGCAGGTATTCGCTGCCCCACTTGGCGAGCTCCTCGGGGGTCCACACGGTGATGGGCCACGGGCAGCCGTTGCTCGGCTCGTTCTGCATGGTCACCGAGTTGATGCGGATGCCGTACTTGGCGTAGGCGGCGATGAACTTGACGAAGTACTGCGCATACACGTAATCGATGGTGTCCTGGTAACGGTAACCGTTGCCGACATACTCGCCGAGGCGCAGGCGGCCGGCGCCGGAGAGCACGCCGGAGGTCTTCATCCAGGCCGGGGCGGACCACGGGGAGGCCATGACCTTGACGGCCGGGTTGATCTTCAGGATCTCCTGCAGCACCGGGACCACGTTCTTGAGGTCTTTGGTGGCGCCGGGGGCGCCGGGCTCGCCCTCGCCGATGGAGAAGTAGCTCAGGCTGGCGTCGGCGGCCACGCCCTCGGGCAGGTCGTCGTAGGAGTAGTACTTCTGGCTGGAGAAGTCGCAGGCGCCGATGGAGATGCGCACGGAGGAGAAGCCGCCCTGCTCGGGGTCGAACATCTCGGACAGGATGGCGTGGCGCTGCTCGGGGCTCATCGAGTTCATGAACAGGGACGCGGAGGAATCGGTGATCGCGGCGCCGACGCCCTCCCAACGCTGGTAGCGGCGTGTCGGATCGATGATCACATCCACGGCGTCTCCGTGATCACTTTCGATCACCGGGGTGGCGATCGGGGCGCGACGCTCCGCAAGATCGCCGCTGGTGCGCGTCCAGTACTCATGAGCGTACTGATTGATGAATTCGGCCATTCAGACCACTCCTTCGTGTGTTTGGCGCGGTTTATGGCCGATCCGGCCATGCTACGCCCTACTGTTTCAGGTGATTCCATTATACATACAAAACGCCGTCTTCAATCTTTTTCTATCTTTTTTTATCATTTTTAATCATTGCGTGATTATTTGTGATATATTGATCATTGTCAAAGCTCAACGACCAAGGACGTTCGGCAAGGCACCGAGGCCGCTGGGTGTGCGAAAGCACCTTGCGATACAAGAGATAGTCAAGAAAGGAACATCATGTCGGTTGCAACTGCTGATGCCTCAACCACCATTGAGGAGAAACCCCCATTCAAGAAGACCGAGCCTATGGCCTACGCCATGGGTGACATTGGCAACGGCTTCTATTTCCAGCTGGTCACCAACTACGCGCTGATCTACATGACCGATGCCCTGGGCATCAACCCGCTGTGGGCCGGCTGGATCATCTTCGTCGGCAAGCTCATCTCCGCGTTCACCGATTTCGGCACCGGCGTCTGGGCCGACAACGCCCCGCTGCGCGAGGACGGCCGCTACCACTGGTTCGTGCGCACCCTGCGCTACCCGCTGATGGCCGTCATCATCCTGACCTTCCTGCCGTTCGTCTCCAGCTGGCCCATGGCAGCCCGCGTCATCTACATGGCCGTGATCTACATCATCGGCGTGGCCTGCTACTCCGCGACCTCCGCCCCGTACGGCTCCTTCGCCTCCGTCTCCACCCCGGTCGTCAAGCACCGTGACGAGATGGCTGCGGGCCGTGGCTTCGGTTCCACCGCCGGCGGCATCATCGTGACCTTCATCCTGCCGCTCGTGATGTACACCACCGTCAAGGACTCCACCGGCGCCGACAAGAAGATCCTCAACGGCCCGGTCCTGATCTGGGTCGCCATCATCTTCGCCATCCTGCTGTGGGTCTGCTACCAGATCACCCTCAAGGGCACCGTCGAGCGCATCCGCGTGGATAAGAAGGAGAAGGCCGATCGCGTCCCGCTGCTCAAGTCCCTCAAGTACATGTTCTCCAACCGCGCCATGGTGGCCCTGATGCTCGCCGCCCTGCTGCTCATCTTCGCCCAGATGTTCGCCGGCGCCGTGAACTCCTACCTGTACAAGGACTACTTCGAGAACACCGGCGCTCTGGCCATCCTGGCCGTGCAGAACGTGCCGGTCCTGATCGTGGCCCCGTTCGTGCCCGCCATCTGCGACAAGTACGGCAAGAAGCTCGTCTGCGGCGTGCTGCTGATCTTCACCTGCGTGGTGTACGTGGTCATGTTCTTCATGCACATCACCAACCCGTACGTGTTCGTGGTCATGTCCATCATCGCCATCTTCGGCAACGGTGTGTTCGGCCTGATGGTCTGGAGCTTCATCACCGATATCATCGACGACATCCAGGTCAAGACCCACACCCGTGAGGACGGCACCGTGTACACCGGCTACATGTTCGCCCGCAAGATCGGCCAGGCCCTCTCCGGCCTGCTGCCCGCCGTGGTGCTCGCCGCGACCGGCTACGTGACCGCCACCTCCGGCGAGGCCGTGCGCCAGTCCGTCGAGACCCTGAACAACATCTACGGCGTCGCCACCCTGGCCCCGGCCATCGGCAACGGCCTGATCGCCCTGATCCTGCTGTGCTTCTACCCGCTGTCCGGCGAGATCTCCAAGAAGAACGCCGCGATCCTCGAAGAGCGCCGCGCCAAGGGTGAGATGTGATGAGCACCCTGCTCGCCGCCGCTAGTGCTGCGGCCCTGCCGGCCGGCCTGCAGCACGGGTTGTCCCTGCTGCTGCTCGCCGCGCTGGTCACGGTAGCCACCCTTGCGGTCAACTACCTCAAGCGCCGCTAGTAGTGCGATCCGCATAACGCGATTGGCCCGCTTCCCGTTGTTACGGGGAGCGGGCCAATCGCGTTATAGGGAGGCATTCCGGCCACGCCGGCACCGGCGAATTAATGACGCAGGATTGGTATTCTGCATCATTAATTCATTGATTAATTCTGGCTCCCCTCCATGAGGGGAGCCAGCATAGTACACGAACTTATGACGCAGAACACCAGCTCGGGCTCACCGCCACTGCATCAGCGCCAAGCCCCGCATCAGGCGGCCCTCAGCCGGCCGAAGGCGACGCCGATATGCCCACCGGACTCGATCAGCTTCGCCGCGGCCCGCTGCAGGCTGGTACGCCGCGGCAACCGATCGACCGGCAGGTCGCTGCGGCCGAAGACGAAGAAACTCCCCTCATCCGCAGCGGCGTTGACATGCAGCACCTCGAAATCGCCGGCGAAGGCGAGGATGCGCGACCCCGGCCGCAGCATCGCGTGCACGGCCGGCGAGAGCAACCACGTTTCGGTGACCATCGGAGCCGCGGCCCATTGCGGGTAGTACCGGGCGAAGAATTCGCGGGCCATGCGGTAGCTGGCATGGGTGCGCTCGGGGTCCAGATCCGCGTCCGAGGGGATGTGGATGTGCAGCAAGCGCGTTCCCGCCGGGAACGGGCAGGCGGCCTCGTTGCCCTCGCCGCTCTCCCCACCGGAGACGCTTGCCGGCGCCCCGTCGCCCCAGGTGCCGTCCGACACCGCCATCTCGAAGTTGAGCATGCCGATGCGGTACTGGCGCCCGCTGGTGTACTGGCCGCACCACCAGCTGCGGTCGAACAGCACGTCGCCGTAGGCGGCGATGCGTTCGCCCATGAACAGGGACATATTCGCCATCGTCGCCGCGAACACGTCCCGGCCGATGCCTCTCGGCACGTAAACCGTCTCCCACGTGCGCAGCGCCGCCTCCAGATACACGGCGAGCACGGTCACGGCGGTATCCGGCGCGGTCACGAACACGTTGGGGATGCCGGTGCGGGCCAGCAGCTCCTTCGACGCGGCCTGGGACTGCGCGTAGTCGCCGCAGGATAGCGGCTCCACATAGCGCCGCAGTTCCGCGAGACCGCTGGATCGCGGCTCGGCGTACACGCCGGCCAGCGCGTCGACGGCACGCTGCGGCATACGGATCTCCTCGCACAACGAGCGCACCGGCGCCCACCGCGGATCGGTAATGGTCGCTGCCATGGCAACTCCTTTGTCTGTTATGCTCATATGCTCAATGCCGCGAAGAGGCCCGAGAAGAGCCGGCATACCGCTCGATCGCCGCATCGACGGCGGCGCGCCTACCCAGCAGCCATGCGGCGCTGTGCGGGTAACGCGCGAAGGCCAACGGCTCGTCGAGGCCCTCGTTCAGCAGCGCCAGCACGCGTTCCCGACCGACCAGCGATTCGAGCAGCCGGCAGGCACGCAGGTCGTTGAGCGCCTCCTCCATCACCATCATGCGGATCGACTCCTCCGGCTCGCCGCCCGGCCCCGGGTAGACCAGGAACGCGTCGCCGGCCGGGAACCCCTCCGGCGTGCCCGGTTCGACGTACGGATTGATCGGGCGCAGCGAGAACTGCGTGTTGTAGAAATTGAAGCCCCAGTGCAGGAAACCGGCGAGATCATAGGCGTACAGCAGGAACCCGAGAACGCGGTTGCGGTACGAAGGCATCGCCATGAACCGATTCGGCACATCGGTGGTCTGCGCGCAGCAATAGTAGGTCCACAATCCCGGCACATGCGCGGCGACGAACGGCTCGATCGCGTCGTCGGCGGGAATCGGATGCTCGCACGCGCCGCTGTCGTAGAACTCGATATGGCTCAGCGCATCCATGATCCGGTAGTCGCCAAGATACGGCGACACCACGGCCTTGGCGGCCAGATACGAGTCGAGGTTGTCCGTCGTGGGCTCGTCGGAGACATGGAACACGGTGCTCCCGGCGATGCCGAGACGATGGAGTTCGCGATCCAGCTCCGGCAGGAACGCGGCCAGGAATTCGGGGTATCCGCTTGCGGGATCGGCTGCGGCGGTGGACCAGCCGAACACCTTGCGCTCGACGCCGTCCACCGTGGCGACGATCTTCGGGCAGCGCTCCGCGCCCCACTGCGTGAACAGGTGGCTCATCTCGAACCGGCTGATGCCCGCGGCTTGGCACATCGCCACCCAACGCTCCAGCAGGGCAAAGTCGAACGACCACGCGCCATTCGTCCGCCGTACGCCGACCAGCTGCGTGGTCGGGCGTTCCCCGCCGACCACGGTGTCGAGCGGCGGCGTGAACAGCGGCGTGTAGATCATGGTGACCCCGCGCTTGGCCGAAAGCCGCACGAACCGATCGACGATGCGCCAATGCTCCTCGCTCCACACCGGCACCCCGTACCACTGCGCCAGACAGTCGGCGTACAGCCATTCGGTGTGTTCCAGTTCCAGCTCCGGCAGGCGCGCGCCGATACGGCGGACAGAAACGCCGACCGATGCCACGCGGCGCCCGTCGCGGTCCTCGGCGGCGAATTCCAGCTCGCCGTTCCACGTCGCGGGATCGTCCTCCTCGGGAAGGTCGATATCGACCCACAGCGATTGCCACCGGGCGGGCAGGAACGCGACATATCCGCCGGCGTCCTGCAGCAGGTCGGGGTACAGTCCGGGCCGGTCGGACAGGTAGGCGCCGTCATCGGCGTTCGGATAGGCGGCGAATTCGACCGGCACATCGCGTACGGCGCGGATATGCACGGATTCGGCCGGAACGCCCGGCAGCCAGCTCCGCACCGCGATGCGAGCGACGTGCTCGTTGGCGCCGCACCCGCGCAGCTCCTCCGCAGCGCCCTCAAGGCGGAAGGCCAGCTGGAACGACACGGTCTCCCCCGCCAATCCCGTCACCGGACCGTCAATGCGGTTCATCCCCGGCTCACCGCCATCCGGCAGTATCTTGTCCAGGGAACTGATGGGAATCATGCGATACGTCACCATGCAAACGATCCTTTCCCGGTGCGACGGCGTCTTCCACGCCGCGCCGCGTCACCCTTCTCCGCGGCGGAGTCGCTACGGCGCCGACTCTGGCCTCAACGCCATCGTCTCGGTACCGCCACTATTTTGTAAACAATCTTTACCTATAGTAGAACGAGCAGGCGTAATCGGCACGCCAACGCGCCGAGGCGCCGCATTCTTCTTAGGCACATTGCTCATTCCTTAGGCACGTCCCTTCCGAGACCATCCCTGAGGAACCCGGCATTTCAAGGCCTGCCGATCGACGGTCTTTCCGAGGACGTGCCTAAGAAATGAACAATGTGCCTAAGTTTTGGCTCCGTTGGACCACGCCAATCCCGCGCCGATAATGTATTGGCGATGTCTGGCTCCCCTCTTCGAGGGGAGCTGGCCGCGAAGCGGGCTGAGGGGAGCATTCCCGCAAACACCCGAATCAGGTCGGATCATTTCGATCCCCTCAAGGAAGGGAGCCGGACATAGCGGACGAATCAACGGCGCGGGGCGCTAGTTGAGGTCCGGCCAGTACCAGCACAGGGGCAGCGGGAACCAGCCGGCCGGCGTGACGGGCAGATCACGGCGGCATCGGGGCGCACGTATCCGCACGCCTCCGAGCCGCCGCACCACCGCGCTATCGCGTCAGGCCTCGGCGAGCACCGCGACGCCCCACGCGCCGAGTTCCACGGTTTGCCGCGGTTCGGCATCCGGATCCAGCAGGGCGCGGCACGGCACCGGCAGCGTGATCTCGTCGGGCTGCCAGCTCCAGTTGAACAGGAAGTGCAGCCGGGTGCCGGCCTCGTTCACCGCCGAGGAATGGGTGACCGCGGCATGGCCGGCGAGCGCCGACGTCCACACGCCGGCCGGGCACGCATAGTCGATCACCGACGCGGCGAGCGCCGTGTTCGGCATCGTGCCGACGACCGTGACCCGGCCGCCGCCGACGACATGGCTGGTAATCAGCGGGAACTGGCCGAAGTGCGGGTGATCGGAAGTCGCCAGGATCTCGCACCCCTCCGGGCGCAGGCAGTCGATCCACCGCGTGGCGGCCGCCCCTTCGCGCAGCGCCATCGCGCCGGCGCGGGCCGGCACGTCGTCCACCAGATTCGAGAATTCCTGGTACGACGCCCCGGCGAGGTCGCGCAGGTGCGCCGGCTTGGTCTGCTCGCGGGCGCAGGCCAGATCGTCGGCGTAGGCGGTGCGCGGACCGAGGATCAGGTGACCGCCGGCCGTGACGTACTGGCGCATCCACGAGAGCGCCGCGTCCGAGCACACGTACACGCCGGCCGCCACCAGCACCGGATGCGTGCGCGCGAACCGATCGGGCTCGATCAGCATCGCGCCGTCGTCCGGGTCGACCAGCTGCTCGTCCTGCACGATGCGCACCTGGCGGCCGGACGCGAACGCGCCGTCGTAGAACGCGCGGAAGGTGTCGTCGAAGGCCATCGGGTTGCGGCCGCCGCCCTGCGAGGACTGCACATGCGGCTGGTATTCCAGCCCCCAGCGGGATTGGACCGAATACAGCATCGTCACGTCGTAGTCGGGTTTCAGGCCGATCACCGCGCTTCCGGCACGCTCCAGGTCCTCGCCCAGCTGCGCGAGCTCGGTGTAGACACGGCCCGGCTCGCCGTCATGCGGCAGCACCGCGCCCCAGTAGGTTTCGGTGCCGTAGTGCAGCTGGCGCCAATGCCAGTACTCGACCATCTCCGCGCCGCGCGAGACGAACTGCCACCCGACCTGGCGCCACTGGCCGTGGAATCCCGGATAGTTGACGAAGGGTTCGCCGATGGGGCCGCCGTCAGTTTCCAGCACGTAGTACGGCGCCTGCTTGAGCGAATAGGTGCGGTCGCCCATCATGGCCGGGGCCGAGGCCCCGCTGTACGCCCAGCTGTTGCCCTGGATCTTCGGTTCGGGCATCGCCAGCCCGTCCTGCATCTGGTAGTACGGGTCCGATCCGGTGACGTCGAGCAAGCGGGCCGATTTCGCCTCGTCGAGCGCGTACCGGCCGAGCGCGTAGTTCACGGTGATGAACTGGCCGTCGCGCCGCAGATCGGCGATCATGTCGCTCTGCCACGCCAGCATCTCGTCGGTCAGCTCGGCCTGGTAGCGCCGCCATTCGAGATCGTACTGCGGCTGCGCGTTGCTCTCCGGCTGCCACAGGTCGTTCCAGTCCGACAGCTCGTGGGACCAGTACACCAACCCCCACGCCTTGTTCAGCCGCTCTACCGTGCCGTAGCGGCGGCGCAGCCAGTTCTTGAATCCCTCGAACGCGCTTGGCGAATCGTTTTCGGCGACGCCTGGCTCGTTGTGCAGCTGCCAGCCGACCACCGCCGGGTGGTCGCGGTACCGTTCCACGATCTTGCGGCAGATGCGCTCGGCGAAGAACCGGAACCCCGGATGGTTGTAGTTGTGCTCCTCGCGCCCGCCGAAGCCGCGGCGCACGCCCCAGCTGCTCTGCAGCGCGATGTCGGGGTACTGCCGGGCCATCCACATCGGTATCGCGTAGGTCGGCAGGCCGATCACCGCGTCGATGCCGTTGGCATGGGCGGCGTCCAGCACCGGAGCGAGCCAGTCGAGATCGAATTTGCCCTCCTCCGGTTCCCACCTGGACCAGACGCTCTCCCCCACGCGGATCAGGTTCATATGCGCCTCGCGCATCAGCCGCATGTCCTCGTCGAGATGGTCGGTCGGTTCGTATTCGCGGTAGTAGGCCGCCCCGAACATCACATGGTCCGGCCGCTTCACGGTATCGCCCATCATTGCTCCTTTGCTTGAAGACCCACCAGTACATCGTTGCACATCGGCATGACCGTTCCGGGCTGCTTGGCATGCAGCCCGGATTCATCCACAACACATTGTCCACAACACGCCCGGCGCACCCACCGTTCGACCACATGGCCGGATCGAGTGGACGACGGCCACGCTTATTCCGTATGGTCTAGCCATCGATTTCGGCACAACCAGCCAAAGGAGATCACATGATCCAGGAAGACCACTCAGCAATGCAGGCGCGCCACGGAGCATCTCTCCACAACAGACGACATACAGTACAATATTTTGTACAAGATATGCCTCAGTGGACGGAGAGCATGATGGTGCAGGCAGTGTCGTACAGCGCATTCAGGAACAACCTCAAGTCGTATATGCGCAAAGTCAACGAAGACGCCGATACGCTGATGGTCACCAATATCGATCCGAATGACAACGTGGTGGTCATGAGCGTTCGGGATTATGACTCGCTGATGGAGATGCTGCGGATCCATCAGAATCCCTATCTGCGGGACAAGATCGCACAGGGCTTGGAACAGGCCCGTCAGGGAAGCGTTCTCCCACATGACCTCATCGACCCGGAGGACTAATAATGCTGGTGTGCTGGGCCGACGATGCTTGGAATGACTACTTATACTGGCAAGCCCAGGACAGGAAAACGCTCAAGCGCATCAACGCCCTGATCCGAGACGCGCTGCGAGATCCCCACGAGGGCATCGGCAAACCCGAACCGCTCAAATGGATGTTCGACGGCGCCTGGTCACGCCGCATCGACGCCGCCAACCGATTGATCTATACGGTCGAAGGCGAGCGCCTGTGCATTCTCTCCGCAAAGGACCACTATCGATGAACAGCCTGACGCATCCGGCGCCGCCCAGCGACGAGTCCTGAGATTCTTGGCACGCGAATCGCCTGATTCGCGCGCCAAGAATCTCAGGACTCCATGGCCGTGTCGGCGCAAAGGCGGGACAACCGCCAATCAGCTTCGGTCGGACAGCACCTCGAGCGCCTGGCTGAGCGCATACGACTCGCCCGGGGCGAGACGGACCGCGCGCTCGCGGCAGACCGCCGCCTCGACGCACACGAACGTGCGCCACTCGCCGGCCTCACGGGCGTTGACCGGTTCCCCGAACGGCTGGCCGGGATTCCACACCACCGTCTGCGGCGAGCCGGATTTGGCGATGCGGATCACCCGGCCCAGCACATCGTCATGCAGTTCCAGAGGACCGTCGGAATCGTACACGCGGTCGACATGCGCCCCGAACGCGACTTCCGGATCATCCTGCACGCACGCCGGATATCCCTCGCGGGTGGCGTCCAGATAGTCGGCTCCGCGCAATCCCGCAAGCCGCGCCCCGGATACGTCGCCGACGTGCAGATACGTGTGCAGGGCGGCCTCGTAGGAGAACGGCGCATCCCCCTCGTTCGTGACGGTCAGGGTCATGGTCAGCGCCCTGCCGGCTTCCACGTCGTATATGGCGGAAAACCGCGGATCGGGATCGCCGCCGAGCCACGGGGAGTCGCCCGGTTCGAGTTGCGCGGCGTCCAGCGTGTACCGGATATGGCGATCGGTGAAGGACTCCGCGTCGAGGAGCCACGTCCGCAGCCGCGCGAAACCGTGGATCAGCGGCTTGGCGGTCTGCCTGCCGTTCGCAAAGCCCGGGCCGAACCACGGGAACGCGATCGGCACGCCGCCGCCAAGGGTTTCGCCCCGCCTCGCGTAGCATGACGACGGCCCCCACACCACATCCGGCTGGCCGGCCGGCGCCCAGCGCAGCACCTGCGCGCCGTAATCGCTCAGCGTCGCCGCCCCGTCCCCATTCGCCACGGTGCGAAACGCGAACCCATCACCCATGATTCCTCCAAACCCCATTGATCAGATCAGGCGCATGCCGCTGCCAGTGTACCGGCCGGCGGCGGCATTCGCATGCCGGCGGCCGGAGCGCCGCCGGCACAGCAGCGTGTTGGCGATCGCCATGACGGCGACGCCGGTGATGCCGGTGGCCGTCAGGCAGAAACCGGAGAGACGCGCGTTGCCGAGCACCTTGTCGGTGAAGATGGCGGAGAAGATGCCGGCCGGCGCGAAGCAGATGAGCACCACCGCCTTGCGGGTCGTCTCGTCGAGGGGCAGCAGCGCCGCAGTGGTCACGTAGTTGCCGGCCGACATCATGATGGAGTTGCCCACGTCGAACATGATCGCCGGCAGCGCCGCGGCCGGGCCGATGAAGGTCTGCAGAATCGGCAGCGTGAAATTGCCGACGTTGAACCCCGAACCGTTGAGCATGAGGAAGGCGCGCCGCGCCACCGGCATGCGGCGGGAGACCACGAACATCGTGACCAGCGGGATCGTCTCGCAGACCAGCCCGAACAGGGAGATCCACAGCAGGCCGAGATCGTGGCGACCGGTCGCGAACGATGTGATGATGGCCGCCGGCAGCGTGACGTACAGAACCATCTTCTGCAGCACCTTGTAGTTGTCGGCCCCGAACAGGCCGACGCGCTTGAGCGCGTATCCCAGCAGGATGATGGCCAGGATCTTCGCCACGGCAACCATGCGAAATTCCCCCTCATTGATATCCGATACGCCAGGATCGACGCATCCTGGACCGATACGCCCGAAACCGGCCCCGCCCGAACACCGATGCGCCCTGCCGCGAGGCCTTAGCGAGGCCGCCATAAGGCCGCTCCGGCACCCAAGGCGAGCCCGATTGCGCGGCAATGTCGAGTTGTCGGTGCGCGCATGCCGAGAATCAGCCCCGAATACGCCGTTGTAACGATATAAAACCGCTATGCAACCGGTTCTGCTACTCGGCAAGGCACCGACAACTCGGCACTACCGCTCATGATCCGCACCGATGGCACGACGTCAATGCGAAACACGGCACAAAACGCAGCACGAATACAGCACGGACGCAGTACACAACTCGGCGCACGGCACAACGCGGCACAAACGCACGGGGGCGGCTTCCCGCAAGGGAAACCGCCCCCGAATGCACGGACGAGCGAATCAGGCGGCGAGCCCGGCGAAGAGCACCGACCAGTCCAGATCCTCATCATGTTGTTCGACGCTCATCACCGGCTCCTTTCCGCCATCACCGCGTTGCATCGCGGTCGTTCGTCGTTATCGCGTCCGCCGTTCGATCACTCGTCGTGGCCCCAGACGCGGACCTTGCCCGGAGCGACATCGCCGAGCAGGTGGGTCGGAGCCGGGTTGAGCTCGAACTTGCCGTCCTCGGGCACCTCGGACTTGTTGAGCTCGCCGTAGCCCTTGTGCACGGTGACGGTGCCCCAAGCCGGAACGGTGACCTTCTGCCAGCGGTTGCCCTCGCCGTTGATGGTGAAGGCGGCCTCCAGCGGCTCGCCGGTCGGGTTGTAGATGTGGGCGGCCACGTCGCCGTTCGGGGCGAGGAAGGCCACGGAGCCCAGACCGCCGGACCAGCCGTCGGGGGTGTAGTTGGAGGAGCGCACGACCACGGAGCCGGGCTCGACGTCCTGGCCGAAGGCGCGCAGCATGAAGTACTCGAGGTTGCGGATCACTTCGCCGGTCTCGTGCTGGATGGTGACCACGCCACGGCGGCCGGTGGCGCCGACCTGGTTCGGAAGGCCGCGCTCGTCAAGGGCGAGGTTCCACAGGGCGATGAAGGACTCGCCGGTGCGGACCAGCCAGTTGCCGATGATGCCGGACATGATGTGGGCGGCGTCCTCGGGGGTCTCCTCGATCATGCAGCGGCGCTCGGTCATGCCGAACATCCAGTGGCTGTAGGAGCGGTTGGCGTTGAAGACGTTGGAGTACGGGCCTTCGTAGGTGTGGAAGGTCAGACCATCGACGGAGGCGGCCTCGTCCGGGGTGACGATGTCGCGCACCGGCCACTGCAGGTTGTGCATGGAGTCGTCGTTGATGAAGATGCGCATCTCCGGGTAGAACTCGTTCATGGCCGGACGCAGGAAGTTGTGGGCGAACTCGGCCTGCTGCTTGAGGGTCCACATCATGGCGGGCCACTTCGGCGCGTTGGACGGCTCGTTCTGCACGGTGACGCCCCAGATCGGGATGCCGAGCTTCTCCATCTCCTGCACGTACTTGACGAAGTAGCGGGCGTAGGTGCCCTCGAAGGAGTCGTGCATCGGGTCGAAGCCGTTGCCGGTCCACTCGTTGAAGCGCAGGTGGCCGCCCTGGCACAGGTGGCCGGTGTTCTTCATCCAGGCCGGAGCGCTCCACGGGGAGGCGATGATCTTGATGGACGGGTTGATCTTCAGGATCTCGAGCAGCACCGGGATGATGTACTTGAAGTCCTTGGTGGCGTCCGGAGCGCCCGGCTCGCCCTCACCGAGGGAGAACTTGGAGAGCACGTTGTCGTGCTCGCCGAAGGGCAGGTCGTCGTAGGTGTAGTACGGCTGCGCGGCCGGCTCGCAGGAGCCCAGCGGGATGCGCAGGACGGAGAAGCCGCCCTTGTCCGGGTTGAAGGTGTCGTCGAGGAAGGCGTGGCGCTGCTCGGCGTTCATGGAACCCCAGATCAGGGACGCGGCGGCGTCGGTCAGAGCCGCGCCGGCGCCCAGCCACGGCTGCTTGCGGTCGGCAACGTCGACGATGATCTTGGCGGCGTCGCCCGGATCGGTAACGACTTCGGGGGCGGGGAGGGTCTCGCGGCGCTGCTTGAGATCGCCGGAGGTCACAGTCCAGAATTCATTGCTGTACTTGCTCATTATGGTCCTTCATTGTGGTGGCTCATCGGACCCGGTACGTCACCGTACCGTTTCCGTGTACAGCACACACTGTAGCACATTCGATCAGTTTTAATCAAGTTTTATCATCAATGTTCAGCGTGTCGCGGCGGCAACATCCGGCAATTCTTGAATCAAACCCGCTTTTCCACTATGATTCAATACAGAAATGATCACTAATGTGCACGATTTCGTGTACGGCGGTTGTTGTGATCACCCTGATGATCATGACACTGATCATGAAATGATCACCAGCAGGAAAGCGGAATCATGACCGAGCATTCGAATCCCACAGCCTCCACATCCGCGGCGCAAACGCGCGCTACGGCACGGCGCACGGCGCCCGCGGCGCCGGCAGCCGGCGAGCGCAAGCGCGACTACCTGCCCGCCGAACGACAAGACATGATCCTGAGCCTGCTCACCCGCCAGAGCGTGGCCACGGTTCCCGAACTGGCGAAACTGCTCAACACCACCGAGATCACGGTCCGCCGCGATCTGACCGTGCTCAGCGACGCCGGCCTGCTCAAGCGTATCCGCGGCGGCGCCATGTCCGTCACCGACGCCGACTCGCCGCTCTCCCCGATAACCCAGCAGCCCACCGCCGCGCTGTCGGAGCGGAGCCCCTCCGGTGCCATCACCGTCAAGCCGGTGCCCCATGGCCCGGAACTCGGTTCCGACCAGCCGGCGATCGGCGTCATGCTTCCCGAACCGAGCTTTTTCTGGCCCGGGGTCATCGAGCACATGCGCACGATCGCCTCGAGGCTCGGGCTGCGCATCCTCACGCGCGAATCCACCTACGATGCCGACGTGCGCGAAGACGACATCCTCGAGGACCTGTCGTCCGACCCGACCGTGTGCGGCCTGATCGTGGCGCCGAATTCGCACCCTGAATGCGGCAAATACACATGGGACTGGATCTCGCGCTCCGAGACGCCGACCGTCGTCATCGAACGAGACCAGCCGATGCTGGGCTCGCGGTTCGTCGACTCGGTACGCACCAACCACCCGTACGGCGTGCGCAAAGCCGCCGTGCACTTCCTCTCGCACGGCCACACCCGCATCGGCACGGCGTTCAGCGACACCCCGACGTCGACCATGATCCAGGAAGGCTGGCATGAGATCGTCGACTCCACCGACGCGATCGACTGTCCCTTCGTCATCGACGGCATCCAGCCGTACGACACCAAGGGCGTCAACGGCATCGTCGACACGATCCTCGAATCCGGCGTCACCGCGATGCTCGTGCATTCCGACTACCTGGCGATCGCGATCGCGCAGACCCTGGAGCGCCGCGGCAAGCGCGTGCCCGACGACGTGTCGCTGATCTCGGTCGATGGATTCGCCACGCCGAGTTCGCGCCCGCTCACCGTGCTGCGCTCGTCCGATCGCGATCTCGCCGAGGTCGCGATCCGCACGCTGCTTGACCGCATCCAGAACCCGGCTGCCGCCACACGCCACGTGCTGGTCGACCCGACGCTCATCGACCGCGGTTCCGTCGTCGACATCCGGCAGCGCCCCGCGGCGTAGGCCTGACCGAACCCGACCTGACCGCTCTCAACGGGAGACCATCGGCATAACCGACCTCGGGAGCGGCGTCAGACGGGCGAGGGGCGCCACGGTATGCGCGCCGCCCCTCGCCCGGTGTTCCCAGCACTCCCGGCGCCGTCCGTTCGGCAGGAAAGCCGGGAGCCCACGACGCGGCGACACGCATGAAGACGGCGGCGTCATGCGGATGCGCGACGGAATGATGGATAACGTCAACTTTCGCCTATACTGGACATCGTTCGCATGATTGGTGGCAGCAATCATGCCGCACGTCACAAAGAACGACGCGCCCCGACCGCAGCTGGTTTCGCGGAGGACGGCGGTATCCGAAAGCATTCCCAGGCCGGAGTGCGCGGATACGGCCATCCGATCGGAGCGCACGGTTCGGCGCGCTGCGCGGGCTCCTCACCTTCCCGTCTGCAACGCCGAAGCCGGATACCATGCGCAACCGCGCGGAAGGCAAGGTGATACGACCGTGCGCGTCGCGCACGCGGAAAACCCGTGTGATCGTAGTGGTGGTTGGGGCCGCCGCGCTTGGAACGGTGTTGGCCGCGTACGGCGCCATGAGTGGCATCATCAGGCTTTTGCATTCGGAGGCACGTCGGATATCCCGGACATGCCCCTCGTTCATTACCTCGGTGCCGCGCGCGATCAGGCAGGTCGACGCGCGGCCCATCCCCCTCCCCCCCCCGCATCATGCCGGCGGCCGGTCCCGCACATGATCGAGCGGTCGGTTCCCCCGCCGGGCGGGTGGCTTTCCGTGATACGGCGATCAGCGTTTTGTGTACGAATTCTGGTTCTTCCATGGGGCATGTGGGACAATTGGCGGAAAGTATCAGCCGCCACCAAGGAGGGCGCATGTCC
>OKQJ01000286.1_pt1 | contig 16468 bp, 18 predicted proteins | sample 1614171 | NCBI WGS metagenome assembly OKQJ01 (sample SAMN04436911, study PRJEB24849) | human gut metagenome | biome: human gut; feature: NICU; material: stool | host: Homo sapiens | place: USA: Saint Louis, MO | collected 2012-05-30 | reverse complement strand
AAGTACTGCCAGAACTGAATGGCAAACTGACCGGTATGGCGTTCCGCGTTCCGACCCCGAACGTATCTGTAGTTGACCTGACCGTTCGTCTGGAAAAAGCTGCAACTTACGAGCAGATCAAAGCTGCCGTTAAAGCTGCTGCTGAAGGCGAAATGAAAGGCGTTCTGGGCTACACCGAAGATGACGTAGTATCTACCGATTTCAACGGCGAAGTTTGCACTTCCGTGTTCGATGCTAAAGCTGGTATCGCTCTGAACGACAACTTCGTGAAACTGGTATCCTGGTACGACAACGAAACCGGTTACTCCAACAAAGTTCTGGACCTGATCGCTCACATCTCCAAATAAGTTGAGATGACACTGTGATCTAAAAAGAGCGACTTCGGTCGCTCTTTTTTTTACCTGATAAAATGAAGTTAAAGGACTGCGTCATGATTAAGAAAATTTTTGCCCTTCCGGTCATCGAACAAATCTCCCCTGTCCTCTCCCGTCGTAAACTGGATGAACTGGACCTCATTGTGGTCGATCATCCCCAGGTAAAAGCCTCTTTTGCATTACAGGGCGCACACCTTCTCTCGTGGAAACCTGCGGGTGAAGAAGAAGTTCTGTGGTTGAGCAACAACACACCGTTCAAAAATGGCGTCGCTATTCGCGGTGGCGTACCGGTTTGCTGGCCGTGGTTTGGTCCGGCGGCACAACAAGGTCTGCCTGCGCACGGTTTTGCCCGCAACCTGCCGTGGACGCTGAAATCACATCATGAAGATGCTGATGGCGTAGCGCTGACTTTTGAATTGACGCAAAGCGAAGAGACGAAAAAATTCTGGCCGCACGACTTTACGCTGTTAGCGCATTTCCGCGTGGGTAAAACTTGTGAAATCGATCTTGAATCACATGGCGAATTTGAAACCACCTCTGCCCTGCATACCTACTTTAACGTGGGTGATATCGCTAAGGTAAGCGTCAGTGGGCTGGGCGATCGCTTCATTGATAAAGTGAATGACGCGAAAGAAAATGTACTGACCGATGGTATTCAGACCTTCCCTGACCGTACCGATCGCGTGTATCTGAATCCACAAGATTGCAGCGTGATTAATGATGAAGCGCTGAATCGTATTATCGCCGTAGGCCACCAGCATCATCTGAACGTTGTCGGCTGGAACCCGGGACCGGCGCTTTCAATTAGCATGGGCGATATGCCGGATGATGGCTACAAAACATTTGTTTGTGTAGAAACGGCTTACGCTTCAGAAACGCAAAAAGTGACCAAAGAGAAACCTGCACATCTGGCGCAATCCATTCGCGTTGCGAAACGTTAATTTACGTTAATGTTGTGTGCCGGGTGCAATGCATCCGGCACACAACATCACACCATATCCAGCGCAGTTTTTCCTTTTGGTGCCGGATATGCCTTATCCAGCATAGCTAATTCCGCTGAAGAAAGTTCGACCTCAAGCACAGCCGCATTTTGTTGGACATGGGCAATCGTGGCCGCTTTTGGAATCGCCATCACACCCTGATGACTGATCACCCACGCCAACAATACTTGTGCCGCGCTGATATTGTGAGCATGTGCAATTTCGTTGACTACCGCGTTTTTTAACAGTCCATTGCGCAACCGCCCGGCCTGGGCTAACGGACTGTAAGCCATCACCGGCATCTGCTGTTGCTGGCACCAGGGGAGTAGATCGTACTCAATTCCTCGTGAACCGAGATGGTAAAGCACCTGATTAGTGGCACACTGATTTCCCCCCGGCAGCTGCCAGAGTTCCTGCATATCAGCATAATCAAGGTTAGAAACGCCCCAGCGGCGGATTTTTCCCTGGGCGATCAATTTTTCCATCGCTGCGACAGTCTCTTCAAAAGCGAAACTGCCAGACCAGTGTAATAAGTAAAGATCGAGATAATCAGTATTGAGCCGGCGTAAACTGGCTTCGCATGCATTTATCGCTTTTTGCCCGCCAGCATTCCACGGATAGACTTTAGAGACGAGAAAGACCTTCTCTCGCAGACCGGTTAATGCTTCCCCAACCACCTTTTCGGCACCGCCATCGGCATACATTTCGGCGGTATCAATGAGGGTTAAACCGAGTTCAATGCCCGCGCGTAGTGCAGCAACTTCTGTTTTGCGCTGACTGGCATCTTCGCCCATATACCATGTTCCCTGCCCTACGGCTGGCAGTGAGACATCGCCACTAAATTGAATCATTTTTTGTTGCATTGTTTCCTCCCAGGTATTGCACCACCGTAATGCAAAACAGGGCGTGACGCCCTGTTTTTATGCACAAAATGCCCTGGAAAGATGCATTATCAGAATTTGTAGGTGATCCCGGTAGAAATCAGGCCAGTCCAGGATTTATCCACCATCGGGCTGTCAGTAACTTCATCAGACAGACGGGTGTAGCGTGCGGTACCGTAAACACTCCAGTCGCCGAGGAAGTTGTAGCTGGCGCTCAGCTCCAGGTAAGGGCTCCAGCTGTCGTTCGGGTTATAGCCACGCAGACCGCTGCGAGCGGACTCTTTGCGCGATACGCCATAATAGTATTCGTTCTGGTTTTCGCTGTTCCACTGCACACCAATACCCGGAGTCACGGTCAGGCCACCGTTGGTGTAACGATACAACCAGGCCATATCCCAGACGATGCCGTTGCTGTTATCCAGGGTATCGCCAGCCAGGGTGGTACGCAGGTAACCGTACTGGGTAAAGTGAGCATAAGACAGACCAGCCATCATGGTGCTCTTACGGTCATCCAGGTGACGCATTTGGTGATCGCCACTGTCTTTCGCTTTGAAGTAAAGCGGCGACCAGTAAGCGGTAATTGAAAGTTTATCCGTTGCGTCATTCCACAGGTAGTAACCACCACCTAAGCCACGGAACCAGAAGTTATCGCCTTCATAGTTGATTACCGGTACTGGGTAAACATCGGTATCGTAATCTTTATATGGGTGTTCAACGACACCTACGCCTGCGCCCAGGGAAAATTTACCTTCAGCGTGCGCTACGCCTGCAGACGTTGCGATAAGCACTCCAAGTGCCAGAAGTTTGAGTTTGGTCACAATTAATCATTCCTTAAACAAATGTTTAGCGGGCGACAAAGTTTACCCGTCAATACATCGAAACCCAACCTTTTTACGTTTTCATTTTTTAAAGTAACTGTTTAATTTTCCTGACGCGGATGACACCGCGCTTACAGCCAAATGAATTTAGCGTTACTGGCGAGCCTGGTCTTTACATTAATTATGCAAAATTTATGGATGAGTTGTTGATATGCCATTGAAATTAAGAAAGCCGTGCAGGCAAGTTTTCCATTTGCCATCTACGCTTAATTTTGAAGGTGTATCACCGGGCACGTTGTTCTCATCGTCGATAAAATGGCATGAGAGTTGCTGTGTTTTAGCAAGAGACGTCGTTCAGTTTACCTCTTCCGGGAGCCTCTACTATTCATATGAACGGCTCTTAACCTGTGCTAAAAAACGAAAGGACGGCATACCATGAATATATTCGATCACTATCGCCAGCGATATGAAGCTGCCAAGGACGAAGAGTTCACACTGCAGGAGTTTCTTACCACTTGTCGGCAAGATCGCAGTGCTTATGCCAACGCGGCTGAGCGGCTATTGATGGCTATCGGTGAGCCTGTCATGGTCGATACAGCCCAGGAACCCAGACTTTCTCGACTCTTTTCTAACCGGGTCATTGCACGTTATCCGGCGTTTGAAGAGTTTTACGGCATGGAAGACGCGATTGAACAGATTGTCTCTTATCTGAAACACGCGGCTCAGGGGCTGGAAGAGAAGAAACAAATCCTGTATCTGCTGGGGCCTGTGGGTGGGGGTAAATCATCGCTTGCTGAGCGACTGAAATCATTAATGCAGCTCGTACCGATTTATGTATTGAGCGCGAACGGTGAGCGTAGCCCGGTCAACGATCATCCGTTCTGTCTTTTCAATCCGCAGGAAGATGCGCAGATTCTGGAAAAAGAGTATGGCATTCCTCGCCGTTATCTCGGCACCATCATGTCGCCGTGGGCGGCAAAACGCCTGCATGAATTTGGTGGCGATATCACTAAGTTCCGGGTAGTGAAGGTCTGGCCGTCAATTCTGCAACAAATTGCTATCGCCAAAACGGAACCCGGCGATGAGAACAACCAGGACATCTCCGCGCTGGTTGGGAAAGTCGATATTCGTAAACTCGAACACTACGCGCAGAATGACCCGGACGCCTACGGCTATTCCGGTGCGCTGTGCCGCGCCAATCAGGGGATCATGGAATTCGTTGAGATGTTTAAAGCACCGATTAAAGTGCTGCATCCCTTGTTAACCGCCACTCAGGAAGGTAACTACAACGGGACGGAAGGTATCTCCGCCCTGCCGTTCAACGGTATTATTCTCGCACACTCGAACGAGTCCGAATGGGTCACTTTCCGTAATAACAAAAACAACGAAGCCTTCCTCGATCGTGTTTACATCGTGAAGGTGCCGTATTGCTTGCGCATTTCCGAAGAGATCAAAATCTACGAGAAATTGCTTAATCACAGTGAATTGACTCACGCCCCATGCGCCCCTGGCACGCTCGAAACACTGTCACGTTTTTCCATTCTTTCGCGCCTGAAAGAGCCAGAAAACTCCAGCATTTATTCAAAGATGCGGGTTTATGATGGCGAAAGTCTGAAAGACACCGATCCCAAAGCCAAGTCGTATCAGGAATATCGTGACTACGCCGGTGTCGATGAAGGGATGAACGGTCTGTCGACGCGTTTTGCGTTTAAGATCCTCTCCCGCGTGTTCAACTTCGATCATGTAGAAGTGGCAGCAAACCCGGTCCATCTGTTCTACGTCCTGGAACAGCAGATTGAGCGCGAGCAGTTCCCACAAGAGCAGGCAGAACGCTATCTGGAGTTCCTGAAAGGTTATCTGATCCCGAAATATGCCGAGTTTATCGGCAAAGAGATCCAGACGGCCTACCTTGAATCCTATTCCGAATATGGGCAAAACATTTTCGACCGTTATGTTACCTACGCGGATTTCTGGATTCAGGATCAGGAGTATCGCGATCCGGATACCGGGCAGCTGTTTGACCGCGAGTCTCTTAACGCCGAGCTGGAGAAAATCGAGAAACCGGCGGGGATCAGTAATCCAAAAGATTTCCGCAACGAGATTGTTAACTTCGTACTGCGCGCCAGAGCGAATAACAGCGGACGCAATCCGAACTGGACCAGCTATGAAAAACTGCGCACGGTCATCGAGAAGAAAATGTTCTCCAATACCGAGGAGCTGTTGCCGGTTATCTCGTTTAACGCCAAAACGTCAACCGACGAGCAGAAGAAACACGACGACTTTGTCGACCGTATGATGGAAAAAGGCTACACCCGTAAACAGGTGCGTTTACTGTGCGAATGGTATTTGCGCGTACGTAAATCGTCTTAACAACCCTGGCCCGGTACACATGTTACCGGGCCTACAACGACAGCGAACCGTGGGCCTGAGAAGCGGCAACACAGGCGTAGCATACAGTTGGCAAATGTAGTACGGGGGGCATATGACCTGGTTTATTGACCGGCGTCTGAACGGCAAAAACAAAAGCATGGTGAATCGCCAGCGTTTTTTACGCCGTTATAAAGCGCAAATTAAACAGTCGATCTCCGAGGCCATTAATAAGCGTTCGGTGACTGACGTCGACAGCGGCGAATCCGTATCCATTCCCACGGAAGATATTAGCGAACCGATGTTTCATCAGGGGCGTGGCGGTCTGCGCCACCGCGTGCATCCGGGCAATGACCATTTCGTCCAGAACGACCGAATTGAACGTCCCCAGGGTGGCGGCGGAGGTTCCGGCAGTGGTCAGGGCCAGGCCAGCCAGGATGGTGAAGGTCAGGATGAATTTGTCTTTCAGATTTCGAAAGATGAGTATCTTGATCTGCTCTTTGAAGATTTGGCCTTACCGAATCTGAAACAAAACCAACAACGCCAGCTGACCGAATATAAAACGCATCGGGCGGGTTATACCGCTAACGGCGTTCCGGCCAATATCAGCGTTGTGCGTTCATTGCAGAACTCACTGGCGCGACGCACAGCCATGACGGCAGGCAAGCGGCGGGAACTTCATGCACTGGAAGAGAATTTGGCCATCATCAGCAACAGTGAACCTGCGCAACTGCTGGAAGAGGAACGTCTGCGCAAAGAAATTGCAGAATTACGTGCCAAAATTGAACGCGTCCCTTTTATTGACACCTTCGATTTACGTTACAAGAACTACGAGAAGCGGCCCGATCCCTCCAGCCAGGCAGTGATGTTTTGCCTGATGGACGTTTCCGGTTCAATGGATCAATCCACTAAAGATATGGCTAAGCGTTTTTATATTCTGCTGTATCTGTTCCTCAGCAGAACGTATAAGAACGTGGAAGTCGTATACATCCGCCATCATACCCAGGCGAAAGAAGTCGATGAACATGAGTTTTTCTACTCGCAGGAAACAGGCGGCACCATTGTTTCCAGCGCCCTGAAACTGATGGATGAGGTAGTGAAAGAGCGTTATAACCCGGCACAGTGGAATATTTACGCTGCACAAGCATCGGACGGCGATAACTGGGCCGATGACTCTCCGCTTTGCCATGAAATCCTGGCGAAAAAATTATTACCTGTTGTTCGTTATTACAGCTATATCGAAATTACCCGTCGTGCACATCAGACATTGTGGCGAGAATATGAGCATCTGCAATCTACTTTCGACAACTTTGCGATGCAGCACATCCGCGACCAGGATGATATTTATCCGGTGTTCCGTGAACTGTTTCATAAACAAAATGCAACAGCTAAAGGCTAAAACTATCAGCCAGGTCATTATCGCCTGGCTGATTTTTAGCTTACTGTAAATTATCTCATTTATTACATACATTAGCTTACAATCGCTTTAAATATGACAGCATAACCTTTACATAATTTAGTTCCAGAAAACAATCATTCGGAAAAATGATTCAGTCAACACGTATTTCCATGGGGTTATTCTTTAAATATTTTTTATCGTTAACGAAAATTGATCCTGGTCAAAACTATATATCTCTGCCATCAATAAAATCCAGCACTCACATTGCTCTCCTTTTTATGGTTTCTATGGGTACACAAAAATTAAAAGCTCAAAGCTTTTTTATTTTCAGTTTATTGCTGACGTTAATTTTATTTTGCATTACTACCTTATATAACGAAAACACAAATGTAAAACTCATCCCACAGATGAATTACCTGATGGTTGTTGTGGCTTTGTTTTTCCTTAACGCCGTCATTTTTCTTTTCATGTTAATGAAATATTTCACTAACAAACAAATTTTACCAACACTCATTTTAAGCCTTGCATTTTTAAGTGGCCTTATCTATTTAGTTGAAACCATTGTAATTATCCATAAACCAATTAACGGCAGTACACTGATCCAGACAAAGTCGAATGATGTTTCTATTTTCTATATTTTCCGCCAACTCAGTTTTATTTGTTTAACCTCGCTTGCGCTCTTTTGTTATGGAAAAGACAACATCCTTGACAACAATAAGAAAAAAACGGGAATCCTGTTGCTGGCGCTGATCCCTTTTTTAGTTTTTCCCCTTCTGGCACACAATCTGAGCAGTTATAACGCTGACTATTCTTTGTATGTCGTCGATTACTGTCCGGACAACCATACTGCGACCTGGGGAATCAACTATACAAAAATATTGGTTTGTCTGTGGGCATTTTTACTGTTCTTTATTATCATGCGCACACGATTAGCCAGCGAACTATGGCCGTTAATAGCATTATTATGTCTGGCATCGCTATGCTGCAACTTACTTCTACTGACTCTGGATGAGTATAATTATACTATCTGGTATATCAGTCGCGGGATTGAAGTTTCCAGTAAACTGTTTGTTGTGTCTTTTCTGATTTATAACATTTTTCAGGAGCTGCAACTCTCCAGCAAACTGGCAGTTCATGATGTGCTGACCAATATTTATAATCGGCGCTACTTTTTCAACAGCGTAGAGTCATTATTGTCGCGACCTGTTGTTAAGGACTTCTGTGTCATGCTGGTTGATATTAATCAGTTCAAACGCATCAATGCCCAATGGGGACATCGTGTGGGTGATAAAGTGCTGGTTTCAATTGTCGATATTATCCAGCAAAGCATCCGCCCCGATGATATTTTAGCGCGACTGGAGGGTGAGGTGTTTGGCTTGCTATTTACCGAACTCAATAGTGCCCAGGCAAAAATCATTGCGGAACGTATGCGTAAAAATGTCGAACTCCTGACCGGCTTTAGTAACAGATATGATGTTCCTGAACAAATGACCATCAGTATTGGCACGGTTTTTTCAACGGGTGACACGCGTAATATCTCGCTTGTCATGACGGAAGCAGATAAAGCCTTACGCGAAGCGAAAAGCGAGGGGGGCAACAAAGTGATTATTCATCATATTTAAGTGCAAAAATATTCAGAGCCATGCTTTTTGCGTGGCTTTTGCATACAATTTATTACTATTACCCCTAAATTTCCCCTCCCCAGCGGCGCAGAGATGAGTATAATTAGCGCCCCTGTGCCAGGCCGCAATCGAACTTTATCTGGTTTTCTCGTTTCACTAACCGAAGGAGTGCCATTTATCATGAAATTGCACCATAGAATGCTCCGGCATTTTATCGCCGCAAGTGTCATTGTGCTGACATCTTCCTTCCTTATTTTTGAACTTGTCGCCAGCGACAGAGCAATGAGTGCCTATCTGCGCTATATCGTGCAGAAAGCAGACTCCTCCTTTCTTTATGATAAGTATCAGAATCAGAGTATTGCCGCGCATGTGATGCGCGCTCTCGCTGCTGAGCAGTCGGAAGTGTCGCCAGAACAGCGGCGCGCCATCTGCGAGGCTTTTGAGTCTGCCAATAACACCCATGGCTTAAACCTGACTGCCCATAAATACCCGGGCTTACGCGGCACACTACAAACCGCATCCACTGACTGCGACACAATTGTGGAAGCTGCAGCACTATTACCCGCTTTTGATCAGGCAGTGGAAGGCAACCGCCACCAGGATGATTACGGTTCAGGTCTTGGGATGGCCGAAGAGAAATTTCACTATTATCTCGATCTCAATGACCGCTATGTCTATTTTTATGAGACGGTTAATGTTGAATACTTTGCGATGAATAACTGGTCCTTCCTGCAGTCAGGAAGTATTGGCATCGATCGCAAAGATATTGAAAAGGTATTTACCGGGCGTACCGTATTGTCGAGCATTTACCAGGATCAGCGTACTAAACAGAACGTGATGAGTTTGCTGACGCCGGTATATGTCGCAGGGCAGCTAAAAGGGATTGTGCTGCTGGATATTAACAAAAACAATCTGCGGAATATCTTTTATACTCATGACCGCCCTCTCCTCTGGCGTTTTCTCAATGTCACGCTAACCGATACCGATTCGGGGCGCGACATTATCATCAACCAGAGCGAAGATAATCTGTTCCAGTATGTCAGTTACGTCCATGACTTACCGGGCGGCATTCGTGTCTCGTTATCCATTGATATTCTTTACTTTATCACGTCTTCGTGGAAAAGCGTTCTGTTCTGGATTTTGACGGCGTTAATTTTGCTGAATATGGTGCGGATGCACTTCCGTTTATACCAAAATGTGTCGCGAGAAAATATTAGTGATGCGATGACTGGACTGTATAATCGCAAAATTTTAACCCCTGAACTGGAGCAGCGGTTGCAGAAACTGGTGCAATCCGGTTCTTCGGTGATGTTTATTGCTATTGACATGGACAAGTTAAAGCAAATAAAGGACACCCTCGGTCATCAGGAGGGGGATTTAGCGATTACGTTATTAGCTCAGGCGATTAAACAGTCGATTCGTAAAAGTGATTATGCCATCCGACTCGGTGGCGATGAATTCTGCATCATTCTTGTCGATTCGACGCCGCAAATTGCAGCACAACTGCCTGAACGTATCGAAAAACGTCTGCAACATATCGCGCCGCAGAAAGAGATCGGCTTCTCTTCCGGTATTTACGCGATGAAAGAAAACGATACGTTACATGATGCGTATAAAGCTTCCGATGAGCGTTTATATGTCAATAAGCAGAACAAAAACAGCCGTTCATGATAACCTTCTGTGGTTGTTTGCTTGTAATCTCAGGAGCGTGAAATGACTGAAATGGCTAAAGGAAGCGTGACGCATCAGCGGTTAATCGCTTTATTATCACAAGAAGGTGCTGACTTCCGCGTCGTTACCCATGAAGCGGTAGGTAAATGTGAAGCGGTGTCAGAAATTCGTGGCACCGCTCTAGGCCAGGGTGCTAAGGCACTGGTATGTAAAGTCAAAGGCAATGGCGTAAATCAACATGTTCTGGCGATCCTCGCAGCCGATCAACAGGCCGATCTGAGCCAACTCGCCAGCCATATAGGCGGATTACGCGCTTCGTTGGCCAGCCCGGCGGAAGTCGATGAACTCACAGGCTGTGTCTTCGGCGCGATCCCCCCTTTCAGCTTCCATCCAAAACTCAAACTGGTTGCCGACCCTCTACTCTTCGAACGATTTGATGAAATCGCCTTCAATGCAGGCATGCTGGATAAATCCGTTATTTTGAAAACCGCGGATTATTTGCGCATTGCGCAACCAGAACTGGTCAATTTCCGCCGCACTGCGTAACTAGCCGGTCCGTTCGATAAGAAGAACGGACAAAACCAGTACAACAGCAATGGCAAAAAACGATGACGTGATAATCAGTGTCTCGACAAACATTTGATCGTTCATAGCATGCCCCCGGGAGATAGCTGTTTTCACGTTATTGTTAGCGTGCACAAATGGCAGTTTGATGACAGTTCGCCTGATTTTTTATGCAAAAAACGTAAAGATTTTCTACTTCCTTCCTGCAGCAAGCGTAAAGTAAGCAGGCTTATTATTTTTTGGCAAGGAAACCACGATGTTTGATGTCACTTTGCTGATCCTGCTCGGGTTAGCTGCGCTGGGCTTTATCAGTCATAACACCACTGTCGCCGTTTCAATTCTGGTGTTAATCATTGTCCGCGTCACACCGTTAAGCACCTTTTTTCCGTGGATTGAAAAACAGGGGCTAAGTATCGGGATAATCATTCTGACGATTGGCGTTATGGCCCCCATCGCCAGCGGGACGCTACCGCCCTCAACCTTGATTCACTCGTTTCTGAACTGGAAATCACTGGTGGCGATTGCAGTAGGCGTGATTGTCTCCTGGCTGGGTGGGCGCGGCGTGACGTTAATGGGCAGCCAGCCGCAACTGGTCGCCGGGCTGCTGGTAGGCACTGTTTTAGGCGTAGCGCTGTTTCGCGGCGTACCGGTTGGGCCGCTTATTGCCGCGGGTCTGGTTTCGCTGATTGTGGGGAAACAGTAGTTAATCTCGCAATATATCGGCCTGGCGTTTGCCCCAGGCCTTTCTTAAACATAGTAATAAAGGCCGTTGTTGAATCATACCCCAGCGTATGAGCAACTTTCTGTACAGTATCGCCTTTCACTAATCCCTGAAGCGCCATAATCAGCTGTAACTGCTGACGCCACTGGCGAAAACTCAACCCCGTCTCTTTTACTATCAGTCGGGCAAGATTGCGTTCACTCATCGCAAAAAAGCCAGCCCATTGCCCCAATGCCCCCCACTCGACAGGCCCTTTCGCCATCATCTCCACCATCGTGCGGATTTTAGGATGAGAAGAAACGGGCAGGTGCAGCTGTTGTTGTGGCTGCTGAGGGAGTTCATCAAACAGGACCTGAATTAATCTGCGGGTCATTGGCTCAGCACGCTGAGTCGTCGTCCTGTTTGCCAGGGTTAAAATTAATTCCCGGCATAAGGGCGATATTTTCAATGTGCAACATGTTGTCGGCATTGTCACTGCGCTGGGTTCGATAAACAGAAAACAGAGTTCAGCATTAGCTGTTACTTGATTGCTATGTTCCACCCCGCCCGGTATCCAAACCGCATATTGTGGCGGCACCATCCACAAAGCATTTTCCACCGTACAGGTAATTGCACCATGTAGCGCCAGTATCAGCTGTCCTTTGCGGTGCTGATGTACAGGACTGGTTAACTCATCCGTTCCGGCGTGAATACAAAATGCGACCGCGGCTTCATGGTGTCGGTCGGGTTCATAGCCATTGAGATTCAACCTGTGCATCATTTTGTCCGAACTTAGCGATAATTTGTCATTTTAGCTTGATTCAACATAACAATAAAAACGGTAAGGTACAGCCTCGTTTGTAACAATGAGAAGCATATGACCTGTTCAACTTCATTAAGCGGCAAAAACAGGATTGTCCTTATCGCTGGCATTCTGATGATTGCCACAACATTACGCGTCACCTTTACCGGCGCAGCACCGTTACTGGATACGATTCGTTCCGCTTACTCGCTGACGACAGCGCAAACCGGCTTATTGACCACCCTGCCATTATTGGCCTTTGCGCTAATCTCACCTTTGGCTGCCCCGGTAGCGCGACGTTTTGGTATGGAACGTAGCCTGTTTGCCGCGTTACTTTTGATCTGTGCTGGTATCGCAATTCGCTCTCTCCCTTCGCCTTACTTATTATTTGGCGGTACAGCGGTCATTGGCGGTGGGATTGCATTAGGCAATGTCTTACTGCCAGGATTAATTAAACGCGATTTCCCTCATTCCGTCGCCAGACTTACCGGCGCATATTCCCTGACAATGGGAGCTGCAGCGGCACTGGGATCGGCTATGGTCGTGCCGCTGGCTTTGAACGGTTTTGGCTGGCAAGGCGCGTTGCTCATGCTGATGTGTTTTCCTCTGCTGGCTCTTTTTTATGGCTGCCACAGTGGCGAAGTCAACAACATGCAAATTTGAGTACCTCGCGCGCCTTACATACTCGGGGTATCTGGCGTTCGCCGCTTGCCTGGCAGGTCACATTGTTTCTTGGGATCAACTCACTGGTCTATTACGTGATTATTGGCTGGCTTCCGGCGATCCTCATCAGTCACGGCTATAGCGAAGCACAGGCGGGTTCACTGCATGGTTTGCTGCAACTAGCCACAGCAGCACCCGGTTTGCTGATCCCACTTTTCTTACATCATGTGAAAGATCAGCGTGGTATTGCAGCGTTCGTTGCCTTGATGTGCGCAGTGGGCGCGGTTGGGCTCTGCTTTATGCCAGCGCACGCGATCACCTGGACTCTGCTTTTCGGTTTTGGTTCCGGCGCAACAATGATACTGGGGTTGACGTTCATTGGTCTGCGGGCTAGTTCTGCGCATCAGGCGGCGGCACTCTCGGGGATGGCACAATCCGTCGGGTATTTGTTGGCAGCCTGTGGGCCGCCGCTGATGGGTAAAATACACGATGCTAACGGTAACTGGTCTGTACCACTTATGGGTGTTGCCATACTTTCACTACTGATGGCGATTTTCGGACTTTGCGCCGGGAGAGACAAAGAAATTCGCTAATATCCGGTGCTATAGTGACGTAACAAATCATGCGTGAAAGGGAGAACAAACACGATGAATATTCAGTGCAAACGCGTTTATGATCCGGCTGAACAGAGCGATGGTTATCGCATACTGGTCGACCGCCTCTGGCCGCGCGGTATCAAAAAAACCGATTTAGCCCTTGATGAGTGGGATAAAGAAATCACGCCGTCAACGGAACTGCGCAAAGCCTTTCACGGCGAAGTCGTCGATTATGCAACCTTTCGCGAGCAATATCTTGCAGAACTGGCGCAACACGAGCAAGAAGGAAAGCGGCTGGCGGACATCGCCAAAAAACAGCCGCTGACCCTGCTCTACTCAGCAAAAAACACCACGCAGAACCATGCGCTGGTGCTGGCCGACTGGCTACGTAGCTTGTGATTTTAGTACAGCATCCGGCGGTTATTTTTCACCAGCCGGATGGTCACGCCGCCACAATGCCCATTCATCAATCGTTTCACCGCCCGGTAATTTGCAATTGTTGCTGACCCCTTGCGCTGTCTGCACTGGAATGAGCGTCCCGCCCTTCTGCTGGCAATAGACCGACGCCGGATTTGCCATACCAATCTGCGGCGGTTTAGGTGCTTCTGGCTGAGAAGGGGTTGAACAACCAGCCAGGACCAGCAAGCAAGGCAGAACAAAACTGATAATTTTCATTTATTGATCTCACATATTTATCCAAGATTAGAGTATCGCGGTATCGTTTTGTTTTGCAGCACTATTTTTATTACATTCACTCAAAACATATTACGTCTTGTTTCATCTTTGTTGATGATGTTTTATCATACCTGCAAAGATTAAATAATCAGCATTTACCCGCCGTATCCTGGAGTTGTTCCGTGTCAGATCAGATTATCGCCCGCGTCTCGCAATCCCTTGCCAAAGAACAGTCACTGGAAAGTCTGGTCCGACAGCTTCTGGAGATGCTGGAAATGGTCACTGATATGGAATCAACCTACCTGACCAAAGTGGATGTCGAAGCGCGCCTGCAGCATATTATGTTTGCCCGTAACAGCCAGAAAATGTACATCCCGGAGAATTTTACCGTCTCGTGGGATTACTCGTTATGCAACCGCGCCATTGATGAAAACTGCTTTTTCATCGATGAATTCCCCGACCGTTGGGGTGACTGTATTGCGGCACGCAATCTTGGCATCACCACATTTCTGAGCCGCCAATTCACTTACCGGATGGATCATTCTATGGCACGCTTTGCGCCGCCAGCAGTGAGAAGCGCCAGTGGAGTGAACGCGCGGAACAGGTTTTACAGTTATTCGCCGGACTGATTGCACAATATATTCAAAAAGAGGCACTGGTTGAACAGCTGCGCGAAGCCAATGCTGCGCTGATTGCGCAATCGTATACCGACTCGTTAACCGGGCTACCGAATCGGCGGGCGATTTTTGAAAATCTGACGACACTGTTTTCCCTCGCCCGGCATCTTAACCATAAGATAATGATCGCGTTTATCGATATGGATAACTTCAAATTAATCAATGATCGTTTTGGTCATAATAGTGGCGATCTGTTTCTCATTCAGGTTGGCGAGCGCCTTAATACGCTCCAGCAAAATGGCGAAGTTATTGGTCGTCTCGGCGGTGATGAGTTTTTAGTTGTTTCACTAAACAACGAGAATGCGGATATTTCGTCGCTGCGAGAACGCATTCAGCAGCAAATACGTGGAGAATATCACTTAGGTGATGTTGATTTGTATTATCCCGGTGCCAGTCTTGGCATAGTAGAAGTCGATCCTGAAACAACCGATGCAGACAGTGCCCTGCATGCTGCCGATATTGCGATGTATCAGGAGAAAAAACACAAACAGAAAACACCTTTTGTCGCGCATCCAGCGCTACATTCCTGAGGCGTATTCACATCCTTTTGATTGGTGATAACATGCGAATCGGTATTATTTTTCCGGTTGTAATCTTCATTACAGCGGTCGTATTTTTAGCATGGTTTTTTATTGGCGGCTATGCTGCCCCGGGAGCATAAAGATGAAAAAAACAACGATTATTATGATGGGTGTGGCGATTATTGTCGTACTCGGCACTGAGCTGGGATGGTGGTAACGTCACCTCTAAAAAATAGCAAAGGCTGCCTGTGTGCAGCCTTTGTGCAATTTAAGCGTTAACTTTTAATCTTCCTGTAGATAAATAGCACGACAATCGCACCAATAACGGCAACCACGAAGCTGCCAAAATTGAAGCCATCGACTTTACCAAAGCCAAACAGCGTGCTGATCCATCCGCCGACTACGGCACCGACTATCCCCAGCAGGATAGTCATAAAGAATCCCCCTCCATCTTTACCTGGCATGATCCACTTCGCCAGAATACCGGCAATAAGCCCAAAAATAATCCATGACAGAATGCCCATTGTTTCCTCACTTATCTGTTTTGCATTAGCGGGTTAGTCGCTGATAAAAAGCATAGCACAACATCGGGAGGGCAAGATTTGTGACGAGCATCACGGAGGTTTTTTTTGCGATGGCGCAGAAATTGCGCCATCAACGATCAGTGATAATTACCAACCACAAACATCATGTTCGTTTTCCGTGTCATAAGAACGTACGGTATTCACCAGATCTTTTATCACTTCAGCCGCCACTTCTGGCACCAGCAAAGTCATCGGCGTCTCTGTTTCATAATCGACAGAAACGCCATTGCTGTTATTGGTGACGGTCACGGTATACGTTGCTTTGCCCATGATTCATTTCCCGTTATGAATGACTTTCCGTTGTTGCGCACCTTCCATCAGGACTTCAGGAGCCACGAAGAAGTCAATGTTGAAATAAGTATCGTCAGTCATGGCTTCAATGTTGTGCCACTTTTCTGGAGGGAACACCGCAAACTGCCCCGCTTCGATAAGGATCACCTGATCAGGCTCTGCACTGTGTTCATCAGCGTAGCCGAGATATTTGACCGCCCCATGCATAACGGAAAGGCGTGGGTAAACCCCATAAGCGCTAACTTAAGGGTTGAACCATCTGAAGAATGCGACGCCTCGGTGC
>OKQJ01000285.1_pt1 | contig 16502 bp, 20 predicted proteins | sample 1614171 | NCBI WGS metagenome assembly OKQJ01 (sample SAMN04436911, study PRJEB24849) | human gut metagenome | biome: human gut; feature: NICU; material: stool | host: Homo sapiens | place: USA: Saint Louis, MO | collected 2012-05-30 | reverse complement strand
TAATTGCACAAGAGTTTCAAAACTGCGTAGACAACACTATCCGCCGAATAACAAATCGCGATGACGATTACAGGCCTTTTCACGCCGCACTCCTTTCTGAGGATGTCCTTTTTTGGAGTGCGTTCGAACGCTCGTTTAGCACCTCTTTTGGGCAGCGAGTTATTGAAGAGGTTGCAAAACTCGTTGTGCTTTCAAATGGTGCTGACAGCGCAGAACGTCAGCATATTACCAACATCAGGATTGACCAAGCCTACGAAGACGCAATACATCGCCATATGCAAGATTTAAGAATGCATCGAGGTCATTCTTCTTGGAATCAAACGCTGAACCATATTCTTGCAACTCCACGCTCGGGTCAAATTGAGGAGTTAAGAGTTATCTCCGACCTTTGGTGGCGAAAAGACGGCGTTGACAACTTCATTAGCCTGAAAACCGTAAAACCTAACATTGATCAAACCGCTGTTGCAAAAGAGGATTGCCTACATCTTTCAGTAGCAATTCCAAATTGTCATACATATTTTGGCCTCCCATATAATCCGTTTGGAGAACGCAGAGAGGACTACGCATTCAACCCTCCAATGGGTATTTTCGACTTCAAAAGAGATTCCGTGGTTCTCATCGGTAGCGAAATGTGGGATACACTCGGTGGTGAAGGTTGCTATAACGAGCTTCTTCAAATTGCTTCCGAAGTTGGCGCTAACACTCGTAGAAAAATCAATGAATTACGATAATACTGCATCGCATATCGTGAGCTGCTCATAATTATTATGGGCAGCTCTTGCTTTTTTTAGAGCCACACACATTTGTTCACGCCAAGCAACTTCGCTTGTATTTTTATACCTTGAATATCGGTATCCTATTGGTGGAGTATATTTCTCACCGTGCATATCGGCTATAATTGTGTTTGCAATCGCAGTGCCTAACTTAATGGGCACGGCATTCCCAATCTGTTTATATTGTTCAAGCACCGGCCCACAAATCTTCCAATCTTGCGGAAATTCCTGAATAGCCGCATATTCTTCTACGCTCAAAGGACGATCCTCTGTTGGATGGCATAAATCTGTAGCAGGCATTGCCGGATTTGTCACCAATGTTGGTGATGGGCGTTTGTAACTTACTCGTCGGTAAAAGCCCGTTCTACCTCCTCCGAGCAAATACACATTTCCCATAGCTTCCTTTTGGTATTTCTCCGGTAAATCTTTCCAATACTGTCCTTCTTTAAGCATTCTATAATACTTTAATCTCTTTTCCGGAAAATCAATATTATGATGAACCACATCGGAAGGCAAGAATTTCAATGCATCCGCAAGTGTTCTCCAAGGCAAAAAACCATATGCCCCATTTTCATCGTGAGTCGGTGCTAAATAGCTAACTTTCTCATTGCCAAGTTTGCCTATCATCACAACACGTTCTCTAATTTGTGGTGCCCCAAAGTTTGCTGCATTATACAATTCGAAAGATATGGTATATCCTGCTTCAGCAAGGCGATCCATTATTACGCACAATGCTCCCCCCTTAATCGGCTCATCAACATCATCGTATGGGTATGGAGCTGAAAGTAAACCCCTCACATTTTCAATTACAACATATGTCGGTCTAATAGCTTGGACTACATCAATATATCTCAGGAAAACATTCCCTCGCTCGTCACTTAATGCTCGTCTTGCGCCTGCGGTACTAAAAGCTTGACAAGGCGGTCCTCCAAAAATAACATCGACTTTTGTTCCCTTTGGGATTTTTGCCATTCTTAATATTTCGTCCGGAGAATATGCGTTGATATCTCCGATGAGTGCCATATTAGGTTCGTTTTCATTTATAGTCATACGACAATACTTATTAAATTCACAAGCCAGCAATGCTTTTATTCCGCCTTGGGCCATGCCAATATCAAGTCCCATAGCACCAGAGAAAAAACTCAATGCTACTATTTCAGGGATATCATCATCAAGCCTTTCGTGATCGTCTGGCTCAATAAGGACATCATACTCATCAATATATGCCTGTAACTGTTCCTGCGATACTACCCATTGTGTTCCAATTCTCTCCGCATTTAATTTCCCTTCGCTAATCAGTTTTCTCACATACTGCGGTGTTACTTTTAACATCCTTGCTATATCAGGAACCGTCATTAGTTTGCTTGTTTCTTTCACAGGTATTCTCTCACTTTCTTTGACGAAACTTTTTGTAGACCCTATTATAGCACTTCCATTTCTTTTTTTCAAGACCGTATTATTTCTGTTTTCTTCCATTACTCACGGAACTTTATGACTTCTTGAATACTACCCGAAAAAGAAAAGCCGCTGTTCAATACAGCGACCTTTCCCGGCAGGAATATGCAGTTAGTTGGGGATGATTTCTATACGCTCATAAAGGTCAGAATCATCGTCATCAAAGAGCTTCTTGTGTGTTTCCGCTTCCTGAAGCGTATGGTAGTAATACTCCTCGTCAGGCTTTCCATCCTTACGAACAAATCTCACAATAAACATAGCAGTTCTCCTATCACTTCCGAAGCAACATCGTTTCCTTGACTGATTTCTCGATTTCTCCAATCAACAAGGCAATGGCGAATTACTCTGATTTCTACCGGCTCAAAGGGGATTTTCTTCTTTCGCCCCGGCTTCATTGCTTCAGCAATGTCACACAGGCGAAGGGCGAGTGAGTCAATCTGACCGTTGGTTTCTGCGTCATAGCTCCTGTGCTGCTGTATTAAGCCGTTTATCAGCACCCGCACCTCATAATCGTCCAGCTTGACATTCATAGCCGTCCTCCTAACAGTAAATCAAATCGTTTGCAACGATTTCCATAGCAGCACTGCGGATGTTGTTCATCCTCTGCACCCACAGCATTTGATTTTCCGATTTGAGGGCTTCCGTTACGCCCTCTTTTTCGGAAAGCTGCTTTACCAGCCGAGAAAACATTGCTTCTGCCTGTTCGTTAAGGTCTGCAAGGTAATCGTTCAGCTTTCCGGTGGTCAGCAGCTCGGCATACAAACCGACCTTGTGCTTTCGGATATATCGCAGGTGTCGCTGTCCCCAAATGCCGATGGGTCTGCCCTCCGGCTCGTCCTCTCCGGCGATAAGGTAGTAGTCCCCGACAAGCTCATAGCGCAAGCCTGTCCGCTGGTCTGTAATGAATTGTTCCATTGTGTCGTCCTCCTTGAATTATATTGCTTCTCCGGCTTTCTGCCCGGATTGCTTACGGTAATAATAGGCAAGCTGTCTTTGGTTGCGATTGATGGTTTTGCATTCCTCGGAGCACAGCACCTCCTGACCGTTGGACGGCCAGAAGGGCTTTCCGCATATCTTGCAGACCTTTTGACGGAAGGTGTGCTCTCCCTTTTCGGCAAAGCGTTTCTTCTCTTTTTCTGCCTGCTGATGGGCTTTTGTGCAGTCAGTATTACAAAACCTCTGCCTTGTGCTGTTCGGATAAAACTCCTTACCGCACTGTTCGCAGATACGCTTCGGGTACTTATGACCGTCATTCGCCGCCCAGCGTTCCGCCTTGGCTTTGGCTTGATGTGCAACATTGCTCTCACGCTGCCGGTTCTTCTTGCGCTTGACTTTTTCCGCCGCTTCTTGCTCGGCTTTCCGTCTTGCTTCGGCAATTTCCTTTTCGGAAAGCGGGAGGTCAAACTGCCCGATGAAGTTATAGTAGATGTCCACCTGCTGCTGTCGGTTCGGCTTCTTGCCTATGGCTTCGTGAACAACGATTTTATCAATCAGTTCACACGCCATCTCTTTCGTCAGCTCTGCGGGCTGCTTATACTTCTTGATGAGCTTGATAAATCGTCCGATATGAGCAGAGGACGCTTTTGTTTGCTCCAGCTTCTCCTGAATCTCCGACACTTGGCTCTCAAGGCTGTCCTGTTCAGTCGAGTATTTCTTCATCAGGGACTTGTACTGCTTTTCAGGCAGCAGACCTGAAATGAAATTCTCATAAAGGCTTCCAATCAGGCGGTCAAGCTCATTCAGTCTGCTATTGATTGTCTGAAGTTCATCCTTTTGCTTTTGCGGTTTGCCATTCGCCTGTGCTTCCCATTTGCTTTTCAGTTCTTCCGCAAAACCACGCTCATCTGCGATAATGTGGCTTGAAAGGCGTTGAATAGAGCGCAGCACCAACTGATAGAGGACTTTATCGCTGATGTGATGGATGGTACAGTTCACGGTTCTGTTCCCGTAGCTGCTGCATCGGAACGAGTGATAGGGTTCACCGCTTTTGTAGTAGTTCGTCTGATAAGACATCTTACTGCCGCAGTCGTAACAGTACACAAGACCGGGCAGTAAGCATTCCTCTTGGTGCGTTCCTTCCTTTATGCGGCGTGTGGCGTGCTTCAATCTTCTGTGCGCCTGCTCCCAAAGCTCGCCGTCAACGATAGGCTCGTGGGTGTCCTCAAATACAAGGCGTTCCTCATCGGTGGCAAAGCGGCGTTCATCGGTCTTAAAGTTCGTTCCGATGGTCTTTCTCAGCACAGTATGACCGAGATATTCCTGTCGGCTTAATATCTCTCTGACCGTGTTTGCGTTCCAGTTTGTGCAGCCGTACTCCGCTTTTCGGTTGCATTGTTCGGGGTGATATTGGAGGGTGTACGCCGATGGGATAAGCACCTTTTCCTCTGTTAGCTGTCTTGCGATTGCCGGAGGTGTCAAGCCCTCTGCCGCAAGCTCAAAGATGTGTTTTACCACCTGAGAAGCAACAGGATCGACCACTAAGGTCTGCTTATCTTCGGGCAGTCGATTGTAGCCGTAGGGAATGCTGCCGGAGCAGCGTTTACCATCGCTCATACGGGACAGGAAGATGGACTTTATCTTGTTGCTGGTGTCCTTGGCATACCACTCGTTCATTATGTTGAGGAATGGGGTGAAGTCGTTATCTTGCGGCTTGTCGCTGTCCACGCTGTTATTGATTGCAATAAAGCGTATCTGCTTCTTGGGGAACAAAATCTCGGTATAAAAGCCGACCTCAAGATAGTTTCTGCCGAAACGGCTCATATCCTTGACGATAATTGTGCCGATTTTCCCGGCTTCGGCTTCTGCAAGCATTGCCTGAAATCCGGGACGGTTGAATAATGAGGTGTGATAGCGATAGCGGCAAAAAGCTAATAAAATCAATGGTTTTGCGGACAGCGGATAGACAGGGAATGTGTTAAAAACTGAATACGCACACAAACGGCGTTACCTTAACCCCTTTGGGGGAGAAAGTAACGCCGTTTTTTTATGCCCGCAGGAAAGGAGGTGCAGCCGGAATGTATTTCACAAAGGGCAAGCAGCGGGCGTTTGAATTGCTCATGCAGCAGAAGCCGGGATTTGACCGCTATCAATCCGGTTGTGCCGGAGATGATGAAGATTGCGGCACTTGCCGTTTCTACCGCCCCGGGTGGAAATATGAGTTTTGCGTTTTCAAAGAGTGTCCCTATTGCCCCGGCAAAAGGACGCGGAAAACGCACGCCAGCATGGACAAATAGACGGGCAAAAGCCCTTGTGCCATGCGGCTTTGCAGACGCGAAAACGGCAAAGGGCATATTGCAATACCAAAACAGCCGAAAACGGCTTTCTAATTGTCCACGCATACCAAGAGAGGAAGTGAGGAAATATGGCAGTTTTCAGAGTGGAGCGAAATACGGGATATACCGTTATGAGCAACCACCACTTGCGAAACAAGGAATTGTCCTTAAAGGCAAAGGGCTTGTTGTCGCAAATGCTTTCGCTGCCCGAAGATTGGGATTATACCCTTGCGGGCTTATCCCATATCAACCGGGAGAAGATCGACGCAATCCGCGAAGCGGTAAAGGAACTCGAAAAAGCCGGATATATCGTGCGCAGCCGGGAGCGCGACGAAAAGGGACGCTTGCGGGGCGCAGATTACGTCATATACGAGCAGCCGCAGCCGCGAGAGCCGGAAGCAGCTACCAGCGGCGGACAGCCGCCTATATTGGATTTACCTACATTGGAAAATCCAACATTGGATAATCCAACGTTGGAAAAACCTACGCAGGAAAAACCTACGTTGGAAAATCCAACGCAATTAAATAAAGATATATTAAGTAAAGAACAATCAATTACTGATTTATCAAGTACCGATTCCATTCCTTTCCATTCCCTAAACCCCTTGCCCTTTGCGCATGGCGAAGCGGCTACGCCGCCGGAAAGGAAAAGAACGGAAGCGAAAAGCAATAGCGCAGTAGAGATTTACAGGGAGATTATCAAGGACAATATCGAATACGACCATCTCATTCAAAACTGCAAAATTGACAAAGACCGTTTGGACGAGATTGTTGACCTTATGCTGGAAACCGTCTGCACAGCCCGAAAGACAATCCGTATTGCCGGGGACGACTACCCCGCCGAATTGGTGAAATCCAAGTTTTTGAAGCTGAACAGCAGCCATATTGAGTTTGTTTTGGATTGCATGAGGGAGAACACAACCAAAGTGCGCAACATCAAGCAGTATCTAAAAGCGGTGCTGTTCAACGCGCCGAGTACCATTGACAGCTACTATACCGCCCTTGTCAATCACGACTTATACGGCGGCGAATGAGCATAGCCGCACTTTACCGGGAAAGGAGTTGATACCTTGCAGGAGGAAGTAACCCAAAAAACGATTGCCCTATACGTCAAAGTGGGAAAAGGCGCGGCGCGGCTTACCGAACAGGCGTTACAGAAAGCAATCCAAAAGTTTTTGGAGCAGAAAAGCAAACCCGCGCATGGGAAACAGACCATGCGGCAGCTTATGAAGCAGAACGCGGGTGTTTCCAACATCGAGATCACCGACAGCAATATTAAAGCCTTTGAGAGTACGGCGAAGAAATACAACATAGATTTTTCGCTAAAAAAGGTTAAGGGCGAGCAGACCCGTTACCTTGTGTTTTTCAAAGGCCGGGACGCGGACGTTATGACCGCAGCGTTTCAAGAGTTTTCCGCAAAGAAGCTGAACCGGGAGAAAAAGCCCTCTATCCGCAAAGCCCTTGCCGCTGCAAAGGACAAGGCGAAGCAGCTTAACGCCGCCCGCGACAAGGTAAAGAAAATGGACAGGGGGCGCGAGATATGAAGCAGATCAACTACAAAAAGCTGATACTTCCGAATATCCCCTATGTGTTCTTTGTCTATCTCTTTGATAAAGTCGGACAGGCGGTGCGGCTTGCCCCCGGCGCGGATATTTCTGCAAAGATACTGAATATCACACAAGGATTTTCCGCAGCCTTTGAAAACGCCTTGCCGAGCGTTTACCCGTTGGATTTGCTTGTCGGCATTGTCGGTGCGGTGATTATCCGCTTGATAGTCTATGTCAAAGGGAAAAACGCGAAGAAATACCGCAAGGGCGCGGAGTACGGCTCTGCCCGATGGGGAAACGCCGAAGATATACAGCCCTACATAGACCCGGATTTCCAAAACAACATCATTTTGACGCAGACGGAACGGCTTACCATGAACAGCCGCCCGAAGCAGCCGAAGTACGCGAGAAATAAGAACGTCGTCGTGATCGGCGGCAGCGGCAGCGGAAAAACAAGATTTTTTGTCAAACCTAATCTAATGCAGCTTCATTCCTCTTACGTCTTAACCGACCCGAAAGGTACGGTTTTGATTGAGTGCGGGAAGCTGCTGCAACGGGCGGGCTACCGCATTAAGGTACTGAATACGATTAACTTCAAAAAATCTATGCACTACAACCCCTTTGTGTATATCCGCAGCGAGAAAGATATTTTGAAGCTGGTAAATACGTTGATAGCGAATACCAAAGGCGAGGGAGAAAAAAGCGCGGAGGATTTTTGGGTAGTGCTCGTTGGGGGGCTACATCTGTTACGAAGCCCCCGCCGAGGAAATGAACTTTATTACCCTGTTGGAACTTATCAACGCCAGCGAAGCCCGCGAGGACGACGAGGAATATCAAAGCCCCGTCGATTTGCTGTTTGCCGACTTGGAAGAACGCGACCCCGACCATTTCGCGGTGAAGCAGTACCGAAAATATAAATTGGCGGCGGGTGATATATGCTCTAAGTGACTTCTTAATCATGATTTTGTCATGGTTAGTGAAGCAATCACTTAGAGCATTTTAGTTTCAGGAGGTACAGCTATGAGAAACGAAAAAATCACCCCACTGTACGAGCGCCTGAGCCGGGACGATGAGTTACAGGGCGAGAGCAATTCCATATCCAACCAAAAACAGATGTTAGAGGATTTTGCCCGCCGGAATGGACTGCCAAACCCTACGCACTTTAACTATGACGGTATCTCAGGCACCCGTTTTGACCGCCCTGGATTTTTGGCGATGATGGAGGAAGTGGAGGCAGGGCGTGTAGAGGCAATCGTCATCAAGGACATGAGCCGGTTGGGGCGCGACTATCTGAAGGTCGGTCAGGTCATGGAGGTTTTGCGGCAGCGTGGAGTTCGGCTGATCGCCATCAACGACGGTGTGGACAGTCTGAAAGGCGATGACGATTTTACCCCGTTCCGCAACATCATGAATGAATTTTACGCCCGTGATACCAGCCGGAAAATCCGCTCTGTGTTTAAGTCAAAAGGCATGAGCGGTAAGCACCTGACAGGCACCGTGATTTACGGCTACTTGTGGGATGAAAAGCGGGAACATTGGCTGGTAGATGAGGAAGCCGCCGAAGTGGTACGCCGTATCTTTTCCCTCACGCTGGAGGGATATGGGCCTTATCAGATCGCCTGCAAATTATCCGCAGACCGGATTGAAATTCCTGTCGTACACCTTGCCCGCTTCAACGAGGGTGTGAACCGTTCAAAGCCGGTCAAAGACCCCTATGGATGGGGATCATCTACCATCGTGAACATTTTGAAAAAACGAGAGTATTTGGGGCACACCATCAATTTCAAGACCCGCAAGCACTTTAAGGACAAGAAAAGCCACTATGTTTCTGAGGACGAGTGGACGATCTTTGAGAATACCCATGAAGCCATTATCGACCAGCAGACCTTTGATCTGGTGCAGAAAATCCGCAGCAATGTACGGCGTTATCCAAACGGCTGGGGCGAAGCAGCTCCCCTCACAGGCTTACTCTATTGTGCCGATTGTGGCGGCAAGATGTATGTCCACCGCACCAACAATGGCAAGCGGATTTCTCAATATACCTGTTCCAATTATACCAAAGTTCCGTGTGGGACACTATGCCTTACACAACACCGTATCAATGAGAGTGCTGTTCTGACATTGGTTTCCGACACACTCCGGGCTATCGCTGAATATTCGAGAAATGACCGGACGGAATTTATTCACACTGTTCAGGAGACGCAGGTTGCTCAACAGAGTGCCGATATATCGAAAAAGCGCAGGCGTCTGGCTACTGCCCAAAAGAGAGCCGGAGAACTGGAAAAACTGATTTGCAAAATCTATGAGGATAACGCCCTCGGCAAGCTGCCGGATACACGATATAAGGCGCTTGATGCACAGTATGCCAAAGAGCAGGACACACTTGAGATTGAAATTGCGGAGTTGGAAAAGGCTGTTACCGGCTATGAGCAGAGCCAGAAATCAGCAGAGAAATTTATAGCCCTGATTGATAAGTACGAGAATTTTGACACGCTGACAAATACCATGCTCAACGAGTTTGTAGAGAAAATCCTTGTCCATGAACGCTCCCGAAAAGGCAGTCAGGATACCACGCAGGAAATTGAAATCTACTTTAATTTTTTAGGACGCTATATTCCACCATCCTTACAGCCGGTTCCTTTAACCACGGAGGAACAGGAAGAACTGCGGAAAAAAGAAGAACGCAAGGACAGGCTTCATCAGAACTATTTGAAGCGGAAAGCCAGCGGCGCACAAAAACGATATGAGGACAAAATCAAGGCGAAGAAAAAAGCGGAAATGGACGCTAAGAAATCCCTGATCCGGGCTGAGGACATGAAAAAAGGCGTTTATTCTACTGTTAGCCAGCTGCCTAAAGAAGAACCGCGCAAAGGCAGCATAGCAGCCAGCGCAGCGGTTTAACCATCACGGAGCAAAGGAGCATGAATATGAATAAGTTGACTTACATTCGTTGTGGAGATTATGATATACCCAACCTAAAACTTTCTGAACAGCCGGAAACTTCTATCGGCAAGTACGGCAGGATGCGAAAATCCTACCTGAAGGAACATCGTCCTATTCTCTACAACCAACTGCTGATGAGCGAGAAGTTGTATCCACACCTGTTAGAGATTGACCGGACAGCGCAGGAGCGTATGGACACCATGTTACCTCACATGATGGAGGCTGCGGGTGTCACGGAGGAACTGAAAGCCTGTGATCCTATGCGTTGGGTGGGGCTGATGAACACATTAACGGCACAGATTGAGGAAATTTTAATCAGGGAACTGATTTGCAGCTGAATGGGAGGTGCGGGAAATGCTGACCTTTGAAAAGGTTTTGAAAGTGTTTCAGGCATATCTGGATGATGATCCTCTGTATGAGGTGGTGCAGACCAGCCACGGTTATACATTGATGGCATGGGAACCTCACCGGAATGACTGGTACAGCGCCGAAATACAGAAAACTCCGGAGGATTTACGGAACGCTTTGTTGGGTACATACGCCAACTTTCTGGAAGATAAGATTACCGGAAATGACCGCGAGCTGACTGTGACAGAAACCGGAGAAATCCAGCAGAGGTGCCGGGAACTTTGGGAAAAGTGCCGGGAAACTTGATATAGAAACGCCAGAAGGAGGCCGCGATTATGCGTCCTCCTTCTGCTTCGCAGTGTGTTCCATTTTGAGCGCCCCGTCTATGGCACCTTCGATAATCGGCAGGTATTCTTCAGGGCAAAGCTTCAGCTTGTGGCTGACCCGTTGCCGCTGTTCGCTTTCTTCCCGCATGATCTCCGGGTTAAAATACCGTTCCACAGGAAGTCCGCAGATCTTAATCAACTGGATCATCACAGGCAGGCTCGGAATCGCACCTTGATTCTCAATGTTGGCAAGATACCGCCATTCAATCCCAACCATTTCTGCCAATGTTTTTCGTGCCAGACGCTTTGCCTCTCGTGCGGCTTTGACATCTGCGCCGAAGGTTTCAAAACCGGGACAATCTTCAACTTTCGCCATATAACATCACCCGGTTACATTGTATAATTCATACTTTGCCCGTGGAATGTTGCTATATGCAGGTTAGTTGAAGTTTATAATTCATATTTCGTTTCTTGCATTGTTCGAGAAAGAGAACTATAATATATCCTATGGAGGTGCGAAATGGACTATATGACATTGAAAGAGGCCGCCGAGAAATGGGGCGTAACACCTCGTAGGGTAAATTATTATTGCGCCGGAGGGCGTATCCCCGGCGCTGTGAAAATGGCTGGTGTTTGGCTTCTCCCAAAAACTGCGGAGAAGCCGATTGATGGTCGGACAAAACAAGGAAAGGAACTGCGCCATGAATAAAATTTTGATTATAGATGATGACAGAGAACTGTGCGCTTTGATTAAACGCAGCGTACAATCGGAACATATAGAAGCTGATTTTTGTAATACCGGAAAAGAGGGCTTGCAGAAATTAAAAGACCAGGAGTATCAGCTTGTGGTGCTGGATGTGATGATGCCCGGTATGGATGGTTTTGAAACGCTGGAAGAAATCCGCAAAGAGAACAGCCTGCCGATTTTGATGTTTACATCCAAAAATGACAGCATTTCTAAAGTGCGGGGATTACGGGCTGGGGCGGACGATTATCTGACAAAACCGTTTGATATGGACGAACTGATTGCCCGAAGTGTTTCTCTCATTCGCCGCTACCCTCGCTTTAATCAGCAAGCCGGAGCTGTGCAAAAACTGGATTTTGACGGATTGCAGATTGACCTTGAAAATCGTTCTGTTACGACGGCAAACGGCACTTTTGAACTTCCGCCAAAGGAATTTGATCTGCTCCTGTACTGTGCAAAGCATCAAGGAAAAATTTTGACCAAACAGCAGATTTATGAGGAAGTATGGGGTGAAGAATATTTCTATGACGACAGCAACATTATGGCGATCATCAGTCGGCTTCGTAAAAAATTAGAAGTCAATCCTTCAAGCCCAAAGTATATACAAACGGTCAAAGGGATTGGCTACCGGTTTAATAAGGAGGTGTAGCCAGCATGGAAATCATCGTTTTCTTGTCCATTGTGATTGCTGTTGTGGCTGTGTTGACCTCCATCTTTCTTGTCCGGCGTGTAAAAAAGCAAATTGCAGAAATGACCGATGCACTGGTTGATGTGAAAAATGGAAATGGCAATCGGCGTATTTTGTCTGCAACAAATGAACTGACAGCACCTATTGCCTATGAAATCAATGAGATCGTTGTGGCCTATGAAAGCAGACTTTCAACTGTACGGCAGACAGAGGAAACCAACCGCCAGCTTATGACGAGCCTTTCCCATGATGTGCGAACGCCCCTTACTACTCTGATTGGGTATCTTGACGCTGCACACAAAGGACTGGTCACAGGAAGAGACCGGGATGATGATATTGAAACCGCCCGACGAAAAGCCCATGATCTGAAAGAATATATTGATGTACTCTTTGACTGGTTCAAGTTAAATTCTGACGAGTTTGCTTTAGAAATCCAGAGCGTTGAGGCCGCAGAGCTGACAAGAAATATCCTGATTGACTGGATACCGATTTTTGAGGATAAACAGGTTGATTATGACATTGATATTCCCGAACAGCCTGTCCGGGTAAGATTGGATATGGACAGCTATATGAGGATCGTCAACAATCTCATTCAAAATGTAATCGCTCACAGCCATGCAGACAAAATCAAAATTGTCCTGTCAAAGAAGGAAAATAACATGGAGCTGCTGCTGGCGGATAATGGAGTAGGAATTGAGAAAGAAGATTTGAAACACATTTTTGAACGGCTTTATAAGTGTGATAAAGGACGCTCTGAGAAAGGCAGCGGTCTTGGTCTTTCTATTGTCCACCAGCTTGTAGAAAAGATGGGTGGAAGCATAACAGTTGAAAGTGTACCAGGAAAAGGGACTGAATTTATGTTGTTTTTTCCTTTGGAGATTTAAGCGGGTTCCCGTCTTTATGGCGGGAACCCTTGTCATTTTGGCCGGATTCTAAATTGCAAGGTTAATGCAAGGTTGCGGCAAGGTTAATGCAAGGTTGGCGTGATAGAATACCTTACAGAACAGGAGGTTTTGAATATGGATACAAATTACATCATTGAAACAAAAAATCTGACGAAGCAATACGGCTCACAAAAGAGTGTGGCTGACTTAAATATCCATGTGAAGCGTGGGAGAATTTATGGTCTGCTGGGCAGAAACGGAGCCGGAAAAACCACTACTATGAAAATGTTGTTGGGCTTAACGAAGCCGACCTCCGGTGAGGTCAAAATCTGGGGAAAATCTTTGCAGGGGAATGAAAAGAAATTGCTGCCCCGTATCGGCAGCCTAATTGAGTCCCCCGGCTTTTATCCCAATCTGACCGGCACAGAGAACCTGCGTATCTTTGCTACTCTGCGGGGCGTACCAAACAATCATGCCATCAAAGACGCTCTGGATTTGGTAGGACTGCCCTACAAAGATAAAAAGCTCTTTTCCCAGTATTCTCTTGGTATGAAGCAGCGGCTTGCCATCGCCCTTGCTGTTATGCACGATCCGGAACTTTTAATTTTGGATGAGCCGATCAACGGTCTTGATCCCATCGGTATTGCGGAGGTACGCTCCTTTATTCGGGAGCTTTGCGACGCAAGAGGAAAAACCATTTTGATTTCCAGTCACATTCTTTCGGAGATTTCCTTGCTGGCTGACGATATTGGAATTATAGACCACGGTGCATTGCTGGAAGAAGAAAGCCTTGCTGAGTTGGAGCAAAAAAGTAGTAAGCATATCCGGTTTACACTCTCTGATACTGCGCAGGCGGCAAGAATTTTGGAACGAAATTTCCATGAAAACCATTTCTCTATACAGGACGACCACAATCTGCGCCTGCACAACCTTGATCTGCCTGTGGGGAAAATTGTAACTGCCTTTGTAGAAAATGGATTGGAGGTATCGGAGGCGCATACTTGTGAAGAAAGTCTTGAAGATTACTTCAAGCGTGTGACAGGGGGCGAAGGAATTGCTTAAACTAATCAAATGCGAATTTTTGAAATTGAAACGGAAGAAATTTATTCCGCTGATTATTCTGGCTGCTTTTCTGTTTCCAATCCCGCTGACTTATCTGATGACAACGCCCTCTATGATGGAGCGATATACGGATCAGGCAGATGCTTTCGACGGACTATTTAACATGGTGTTAGGATATGGTATCCAGTTTTTATTGCCCTGCATTATCGGTGTGATTGCCGCTATCCTGTTTTTTATGGAACGCGACAACGACACATTCAAAAATCTGCGTACAATTCCCGTAACCAGCACGCAAATGGTGCTTGCAAAAATTGTTGTCCTGTTTCTCTTTGGAATTGTTTTTTGTGTGGCTTCTACCATTGCAACAATTCTTTGCGGATTTGGAACATTAGAAGTTTATGGAACAGGCTATAAATTGTTTTTAGCAGTTGAAACAGGAATTTTCATTACGGCAGGAACACTCCCGTTGATTGTTCTTGTTGTCTTTTTCAGTAAGACCTATGTTTTTTCCATTTTGCTGTGTGTCTTTTACAGCGTTCTGAACATGAGTGCTACGGCATTGTTTGACACACTGCCTAAAACCATGTTATGGCTTCTGCCCACGCCACTGACTACATTTTGGAGTGCAGGAGATATGGCGGCTCATGGAATAAAAATGGACTTGGAGCAAATGACAGGGCTAATTCCTTCAACATTTCAAGTTGTATTCATTCTTGGGATCATGGCATTAGTTTCGTTCTTACTGATTGACAGATTATATAAGCAGAGGGGGGAATAAACATGGTTCGCATTGTAAAAACAGAATTTTATAAATTGAAAAGGTATCATATCCTTTGGGCGGGTGTTGCGCTCATGCTCCTATCCGTCTTGCTGACCTTGTTTACCTCTATGGCGAATGATGGTTCCGTTTGGGATTTCGCCTATCTTACAGAACAGGTCATCAAAAACAATATGTCCATGATTTTTCCGATGTGTATCAGCCTAATTGCTGGATATATGATTTCTCGTGAGCAGACGGATGACACATTGAAAAATATTCTGACTGTGCCGATCTCTTTTAAGAAACTGCTGACCGGGAAATTGATTGTGTGCGGCGTATTGTCTATTATTTTCGGGCTGATATGCAGCCTGTTTACAATCATAGCAGAAATGATTGTGGGATTTCCCGGCTTTGAAATTTCCTTAGCACTAAAAGCAACCTTGCAGATTACCGCGGTTAATTTCTTTTTATATCTTGCGGTTCTGCCGATTATCGCTCTTACTTGTCGGAGGGCGGGCAGCTTTTTAGTCGGTGTAATCATTGCTTTTGTCTATGGATATGGAGGGATGTTTGCCGCAGGAAATATGACATTAGCAAACCTTTATCCGATTACCGCAAGTCTCGGAATGGTAGGCTACCGTAGCTATGATACCGCAGTCAACTGGAATATCGGAACCTGTTCTTGCAGTCTTGTGCTTGCTGTTGTTATTTCTGCCATCTTGATTTTGTGCATGAAAGAGCGAGAAGCAACCCAAACAAAGAAAAAGGCCAAAAAGGTAGCACCAAAGAAAGGCTGGTGATGATTTTATGAAGAAAACAGTTTTAGCATTGGCATTTGTTCTTTTTGGAAGTTTTATGCTTTCTGGCTGTTCAAAAGATGAAATTCTCGATCATTATAATAATATCGTTCAGTCGGCTGGAACCATAGAGCTTACAGGAAAGTTATCTTTGGAAGGCACAAAAGAAAAAGGGATCGATGATTATACGGGAACTTATACGGCTGATTATGAGAATTTTTCAGATACAGAGTATGTGTTCGGAGGAACTTCCATAAAAAGAGAAGCCGGTAAGGAGCTGTCTATTGACTGCACTTTGGAGGTTACGGAAGGTACTGCAAAAGTATTTTGGATTTCTGGATCGGATGAAGCAGTCACTTTGATTGAAACAACCGGAACTTATAGTGACACAATTACACTTCCTGATGGTGGAAATTATATCGGCATTGAGTGTGAGGACTTTACTGGAAACATTGAATTGAATATTGAATAACATTCTGCCGCACGACGGCAAAAGAAAAAAGCCGTCGTACAGCAGACACATTTCCACGCGCCTATGAAGCGGCGGCTTTGAGAAGATCAGAGCCGCCGTTTCTTTTCGTCTATCCCAATCTAACGACGACCTAACACCGTGTAAATCCACGGCGGCACATAGGAGGATTGCCGCCGTGTCTATTTTTGCCTTTTTTCACAGTCCCCATGACCTGCACCAGCTAAAAAAAGCCTGTTCCCAGCAGCGGAGCAATGCGGTCAGAAGTATGCACTATACCATGTAACTAAACAGCAAAATATACTCTATTACGCTCGTATGGCTTTATGCCGTCCGGGCGCTTTTTTGTCCCTATGGAGCCGAAACATCGGGCCAGCATGGTGTGCACCCCGTCAAGTAGACAGCGAAATAATTTACATTTTACGCATGAAAA